>Ga0228711_1002710_pt1 | contig 27360 bp, 14 predicted proteins | sample MedpolnodulmetaG_2_FD_177996 | JGI IMG/M metagenome (GOLD analysis project Ga0228711, IMG submission 177996) | Root nodule microbial communities from Medicago polymorpha collected in Santa Monica, California, United States - brown nodules | ecosystem: Host-associated > Plants > Roots > Nodule... | reverse complement strand
ATTTTAAAAAAAAAAAAAAAACCTTTGAGAGGGTGGAAATCAAAATCGTAAGTACCCTCAAAAAAAAGAAATCAAAATTGTAAGAATTGAGTGGTTTGGTATTTTAATTTTTTTCACTAAAGTATTTTAAATTTATATGAAACAAAAATTTAGTCATTTAATAAATTGAAGAACGTTAATATATTTAGTCTCAAATATCTACTTGTAAAACATCTACATACTGCCTCTAATCCTCTCTTGCATGTATAAATAAAATATTAAAGTTTTAAAATTATGGTGCTTAATTTGAAAAATAGCTAACTTATTTGATTCTTTTATTCATGAGAATAAATTGCTGTATATTTTTCAAATTTAACGAACTAATTAAATCATCCCAATTTTGTTGCCAAAAAAGTTATCCAAGAATTATAATTTCAATGACTAATAACTCTTTTCAAAAGAAAAATATATTCTCAACCGCTGACCCTCTTCATAAAAAAACACTAATGGTAGCTGTAATTCACAAGCATCATTGTGATTTACGTTATTATTATTGTTGACGTGCCCATAGAAAAACAAAAGTCCATCCACGGTTTTGGATTTTGAAAAGGAAAAGACTAGCGCGACACCTTCAATTTATTTGGTTATGGTTTTACTTGAGAGTATGGAGGGAAGGGAAAATGAGGGCTTTCGGGGTGAAAAATATATAGAAAAAATAAAGAGATATTTTTTTTTTTTGAAGAAGTTAAAATAGATTATATTAATCAAAGTTTAGTCTCTCAAGCACAATGAGTGTCAGAGAAGAATTAAGATAAAAGAAGTATTTGTTATATCAGGTTATCGGAGGGGGAAAAAAGCGATAAAACCATAATGCAGGCACGCATACAATACAGAAGCTAAGCTAAATTAAGCGATCACTCTCAAACATAAAAGGGGATTAAGCCACCACATTTGATAATTAAAAGCAAAATTAGGATGATTGGCCTTCAACCACCAAAAGGACTGGAGCTTAATTTTATCCATCAAGTTGGATGATAGAATTTCCCTTTTGTTGAAAAACTCGAGCATTCATGTCACGCCAAAAAATCCAAATGCAAGAAAATCAAATTAAATAAAAAGAAAAACAAATGTTTCTTGAGAAGCCTCTCAATGATCGAAAAATAAGAAAGTGATCCTTTACTCGAGCAGGTTTGGCTGAAAACCACTCTGAGCCAATTATAAATTTCATACCAAACATTTCTACTTTTGGGTTCCTTATCTTATGCCCTAAGGGCACAAGTTAACATGACCCTAAAATAATTTACAATATGAAATCACTTTGGACCAATGAAGCCAACATTAGTAAAAGACAAAAAACCAGATAGTCAAGATAGGTTATATAAATAGTATTCATGGTGTCAATTAATATAGGACGGCGTGTTAATTACTTTATAATTTAAAGTGAAATGCTTATTTTAGAGAAATCGGATACATGTGCGCAAATTACTATACTCACAAGACTTCTTCATTAGAGAGTTGTCGTAGAGGGATACTATAGTGAATTTGAACACTCTCTTACAAAGGTAAACATATATGGATGGTAAAAAAAGCCGCACCTATGAATAAAATCTACAATGAACATAGGACGGATATCTTATTGAATATTTGTCCAAAATAGTCACAGGTCAAAAACATATGATCTGAATCCTCCTGTGAGTCGCAACCTCCTGAGCAAAAAAATGTATTTGGTTGAAGGACCTTTTGCCTGATTTAGTTATCGGTTGTTGGAAGACGGTTTCACAAAAGGCGCCAAGCAAAGACGTTGACCTTTAGAGGAACCTCCTTGTGCCAAATAATAGTATTGTGATAAATGTTAGAAGGTTGATTCCTTGATGTCAAGAAGTTGTACACACTAGTAACATTATATTTTGAACAAGCATGAAGTTCCCAAATCCACCAGCCATTCATACTAGTCTACAAAACAATTGGTAATAAAATAACACAACATTTCCTCCCCAACTCTTCCTCCCAAGCCAACAACCTCCTATGCCATTTCCAAACCTCTCCTCCCTCCCCCCATCCTAACAAAAACATGTCTGACACAGTAGCCAATTTGTTATCAGAAAGATAAAAAATGTGACTGAATCTATCCTTCAAAACTAACCAAGGATCCCACCAAAAAAATGTTCTCACTCCATCTTCCTCCTCACGTCGAAGATGATCGGTAAACCAACTACCAACCCCCTATCCAGCACATCCACCCTCTTTCATATTTTTTGAAGAACAATTTTTTTAGAAAATGATAAATTAATGTTTATATTTAATATATTTTTAATTTTAAGAATATTATAATAACATAGATTGAATTTGAAAAATTCATATAAACCATCCAAAAACCCCCAAAATACTCCCATAATATAACTTTTGAGTTCCTCCAAACGAGGGAGATTTTGTATTATGAATAAAAATTTAACCTCCAAAGTCCTTTCCTTTCCAATGTCTTCTATTTCTTCCACTTACTCTTTCCCTTTTTTCTCTTCCAAAACTCTCCCTTCCCTTCCAGACTCTCAAACATATAAGTGAATTTATAGTGAGGAAGAAAACAAAGGAGAACACGTTCTATACTACTTTTTTAACATAAGGGTAAAATGTTCAGTTAAGGAAGAAGACCACGAAATAAATACAAATTTTTCTTTTTAATTTTTTTTTTACTTTTTTAATGTGCTGTAAGTAGGGATGACAAAAAAATCTGCATCCATGGATATCTGCAGATAAAATCCGCCACGGACACGAAGCGGATACCTTAATGGATATTCATGGATAAAATAAACAGATTTTTTAACTACCCGCTAATTAATGGATACGGATGCGGATTTAATGATATCCACACCCGCGGATATCCATACCCGCTATTAAACCGAGTAAATTACATAAATAACCTCAATATCATTCAACTTCCTAAGAAAACACCTTAGGTATTGTAAGTGTAATCAGTTATTACGATCCTTTAAAAGAAAGTCAAAGTGGTTGGAATTGTTGAAGCTTTGTTTTTGTTGAATATGATGAGCTTTACTTATGTTTTTGTTAAATCAAAGAACTTTATTTTTATTAAATGTAGGAGACTTTATTTATGTTTTTGTTGAGTCAATGATCTCATTTGTTGTTAGTGTAATGTATGAATATTATGTTTTGCTAAAAAGAAAAGAAAATGCATGTGAAGAACCTTTGTTTTTAAATTTTAGCTAAAAAAAATTAAACAATTTTTTATTAAAATTAAACAAATTTTTTATTTTATTCTTATAAATGTTATCCATGGATATCTGCATAAACCCGCAAATACCTAAAAGTCTGTGGATTATCCGTTAAACGGATATCCGCACGGATATGGATAGGGTATGAATTTCATATTTATCTAACGAAGTGGACATGGATATCACACTATTTACATCCATGGATATCCATTTACATCCCTACCTGTAAGCTTGTCACCGGTTGTTTGTAAACTTGAGGTGTTAGGTGCTCTTCTAGGCAAGTATTTTTCGGCTAGTGACGAATAAATAAATTTCTATCCGTGAGGACAACATATATTATACTTGTTTATATAAAAAAAAAAAATAAAATACTCAAGTCCATTAGCGGTAGATTGATGAATTTTTTTTACATCTTAATAATAATCAATCCCAAATTATATATACATATGAAATTTTCAGCGGCAATTAACGATAATTAATGTCAGCTGGAGAATTCATGCAGTACATAGGATGAATTCTCCCCATCCAACCAAAAATTTTCAATATGGAGGAGTTAAAGATCAAAACTCCAATCATTTACTTAAAGAGTTCAAACTCATTATCACTCGATAAAATCTTTATGATTAAACTCAAACATATATTGTAAGTTTTTTTTATTCATATGATATTGCTCCATCATATATCATAGTAAGTAGATTGTTTTTATGGACAACCTCCGAGACATAAAACCAAATTGATTATGAGTAACTCGAGTCTCTTTTGTTAATCTTTGTTCAATCACTCTTTTCCATAACTTTATGGTATGATTCACAAGTTTAATTGCCTTAAAATTTGCACAATTTTCTATACCACCTTGTTCTTATAGATCAGATTTAAAGTGTTTTTTCTCCACTCATCCGACATTTGTTTTGACTTCATAATTTCGTTAAAAGGTGGGTGAGCCACACCCAATGGCTAATACATCTATCTTCAAGATTTTTTCACATTTCAATAAGTAAGTTGTCAAATCCAACCGCCTTAACATTACTCATCCTTTTCAACACTTACTTTACCTCTTGGTTTTAATTCGACGATAGTAGTTCTATTTTTAATCCTCTTGGATCGTGTCAAGATTTTTGAGTCCGATAAAATCTCATATCCATCATCAAATAATTTATAAAAATACTTCTTTCATTTATCTTTTATGTCTTTTTCATAAACCAAAACTTTACCCACTTCATCTTTTAATTGTTCTTCATCTTTATAAATAAAATGAAGACAAAGACTTGTGAAAATAAATAAAAATAAAATGATGACAATAGAGAAAGACTCCACCAAGAAAAAACTTCACCAAAAGAAAAAAACAAAAATAAAGATGGATTCCAATATTTCAAGAAAGAATACATAGCCTCTGTCCTGCAAAACCAACGGTGATGATATCATGCCTTATAGTCTGATAATGGATAAAAATCCAAAAAAGGTATCTGATCTTGATTCTTCTCGTGCTATAAGAACCTCATCGCCATCCTCTTTGGTCCCATGCCACTATTTTAATTAACCTGTCAATTAATCACAAACAGTGACGGAATTATAGATACACCAATATTTTAATACATAATACAAAATGACTAAATTACCCTCTTGTTTTCACTCTATATAACCAAACACATCCTCCATGCTCATTTCACATCCCATTCCATCCTGTGTTAAACACTAGGTACAATTTTTTATTTTTTTTATTTTAATCTTTTTGAGAGAGAAAAAATATGTTGGGAATATTCAGCAGCTCAGTGGTGTCTCCTCCAGAAGAGCTGGTGGCTGCCGGTAGCCGAACACCGTCGCCGAAGACGACAGCGAATTTGCTTCTGAAAAGGTTTGTTGAGAGGAAGGCTTCAGCTGTGTCACTGCAGGTTGGGGAGGATGTGCAGTTGGCTTATACACACCATGAGGAGTCACCATGGCAACCAAGGTAAATTTTAAACACTACATGATCATATAAACAACTTCTTTGATATATTTTATTTAAAAAATTTATGAGATATATCAATTTTTGTTGATCAAAGTACGAGAGTAGAACTACGAAAGAAATTTACCCATAATAGAAAAAGCTTATAATTAGCTAGCTTTAAACTTTGTTGGTGTCTCAGTGTCTCTGATTGATTGATGATCGTTGATCCATTGGATCACTAACTAGTGGCTACTAACCACTCTTATGTGTATTTATCTGTCTTTTTTTTTTTAATTCGGAGATCGAACTTCAACCTTACATATATTATATATTATCTTTACTAATTGAGTTATGTTTACGGAGAAGTGTATTTATCTGTCTATTAATTTCAAAATTTCACTTACTAGTAATTTTATACTTTAATCTAAGAAAATCATCTTTTCAATTATATTTTTTCTTATATTATTTTTTGTTATATAGTTTAGTAGTTATGACGTGTCTAAGTTAAACCTCTACCATCTATATATATCATGTCATGTTTTTATCAACTAAGTTAAATTTATACCGATCACTTTTTATATTTTATTCAAGTAATATTTAAGAGTTGATCTTACACATCATACTAATAATTAGCATAAGACCGTCCGGATACATTCCATAGAGCAAACATGTAGGGAAAAAAAAAATTAAAATATGGAACTAGCTCAATTCTAAATTCACAGTGATCATAAAAAACAATAGTTCAATTGAGGAATACATTACATATAACATGCAAAATTCTGATTTGAACTTTAAATATCCCATTTATTCATAAATATATAGCCATCACACTATTTGGAAGAAAAAAAATAGTGTCGTATTTGTTAAAAATATTGTAAACCAAGTTTTATTATAGTTTTCGTCATAAAAGCTTTATTAAATTATTTTGTTCTTGTCTGTTGAAGGCCCCAGAAGAAAAGGCTGAGTGGAGTGAAAAATACGTCATCATTTTTATTTATTTGAAAACTAGGATTGTGATGTGTTGCAATAGTAACCATTTGGGTGGTGGGGTAGGTGATCCTATGGTGATGATTTGATAATCGGTCGGTGAAAGATGAGATTAGGAGCATCTTGAGCCGATAAGATGGGGGTAGCAATTGATGTCATTGTCATTTTCTATGGTTCATTAAGGAAAAACATATTATTTAGTTTCAACCATAAGATGGTCTTTGTTTTCTCAAAAAACATATTATTTAGTTTGAGAAAAATTTATATAGTTAGAGAGTGATTATGAATATAAATTAGTTCTATGAGTTTTCATCACCATAAACTCTAGTTTTTTGATGCATGCAATCTTGGATAGTTAAATAATAAAATATTTTATTATGAAATTGTGGATGTAGTCATTAGTGTTCAACCACAATTTCAGGTTTTCTTTTGTTTCTTTGCTTTTTGCTTAGGTGTGCTTTCGTTTGCGTTGAAATTTTCTCTTCTTGGTATCCAACCAACACAGTCTTTTTTTGTTGAAGAACCTCATCCAACATAGTTTAATCTAGTTAACTAATCAACTAGTATTTATTGTTGTTGATGTGGAGTATAATTTATAAACTTTGTTTTAAATAGTTTTTTTTTTGTCAAAACTGTTCAATTTAATTAACCAAACAAGGTAGGTCAGACCGAATTAAGTTTTAATAACGGTGAAGATTCTATTCCCACCCATTTTTCTTATATTTCAATCATATTAATGATATATTAAAATTCTTTTATATTATTATTGACAAAATTATTCATTTTGTTTTTGAAGCTCATTAATTAGAAGAGCGAAAACTACAGTTCCCTCAAAAAAAATTAGAAGAGCGAAAACTACAGTAATTGATAAAAAATATCATGTAGGGTGTCTTTGTCATACCATAGTCTCCCTTTGCGTCACGACAATTTGTGAATCTCAGATTGAATTATTGATATATGGCCCCCATGATCAACCAATACAAGCCTATCTTTTCTTGGTTAGTTTAAAAATTAGAGTTAAAATTAAAAAGTTATGGTGTGCATTCAATTTGACCCCTTTATTTTTTTTTTTTTTCTTTTCAAGTAGTATAGTGGCTAGAATTCACATTGAATAAGTGGGGTGACCGGGGTTCAAACCCCGACCCTTGCATATAATAATGCATGTTTCTGTCAACTGAGCTATGTTCATGGGGACGACCCATTTATTCCTTTATTATAGGGAAATGATTTTTTTTTTTGGAATTATTATAGGAAAATGTTTAAGCACTTCAAATCCACAAATGAATGAAATGGGATCACCAGACCAGTTAATACACTGTGTTTAAGTGGAAATTTCTTTTTAGGGTTAATTAAGTAAATGGTCCTTATAAATATCTAGAATTTTGTTTTTAGTTCTTACAAAATAAAATTACACTTTTTAGTCCCTTTAAAATTTTGGGTCAGCATTTTTAGTCCCTATAAAAATTTTGCATCATTATTTTTAGTCCCTGTCAAAAATTTCTATCAATATTTTTGATCCCTAAAATACTTAAGGAAAATGTCACAGGGACTAAAAAATGTGATTTTATTTTATATGGACTAAAAACAAAATTCTGAATATATATAGGGACCTTTTACTTAATTAAGCCTTCTTTTTATAATAATTTATGTGGACATTCTAACCAATATTAAGATGTATTGATAGGAAGAGATGAAATATTAAAATTTCATAAACGTTGAAATTACAAATGAATAAAACATCAATATTCAATCTATATTGTTCCTTTTTTCTTAACAAAAGTGTGAAAGGTGAAATTATTATTAATACGATGACATTAATAGTCATTTTTCAACTGCCTTCAAATTTTTACCACGAAGCTAACAACTTATTATTGAAGGAGCAATGATATTTGTTCATCTATTTATTGACAACTTTAGTGACAATTTTGGTTTTTTACCTTTTTATTGGTCAAAAACAATGGAGAGAGAAAAAGGAAGAGAGAGAATAATAACATAATGTGAGTATGAGAGAGAAAATTATCAAAAAGTTGTAACAAAATGATTGTACAAATATCATTTCTCTTATCGAAGATATGTAGTTTTTTTTTTCTTCTCATTCTACCATATGATTCCTTAAACAATAAATAATCACTTTATTTTTTAATTATTTTAATATATTTAAAATTTATTGCATTTCATCCGATCTTAGGACAGAATTTCCTTATCAAATGTTTGGACAAAATTATCCTAGCTCAACTTTGTCCATATTTAATAGCGTTGTCTTTGTTTTTAATTTGTTTCTTTGACCAATAGTAGATGTGAAATTTCGTGGTCACTTCAAATGGGGTGTTCGATTGCAATTATTAGCCACTTTGAGTCTGCACTGTCCATTTCAAAATGTTGACTTCCTCACTTCCCACGAACCTCTATTTTCTTTGGAATATTTTTTCTTATGGCCCAAGAAGGATGGAATAAGGATATGGTTAATGTGGAGTAAGTTGTTGGGACCAGACAATGAAATAGAAAACAATATAAACAATAAGACAAAGATTGTGTCACAGTGCATTTAGGATGTGAGAGGTGAAGAATATAGAAGAGAGAGTTGAAAACATTGAAGATGATGTGATGAAATGCAATATAGATAATAGAAAGGGATACAATTATACTCTTGAAATCTTCAGGTTTTTAAGGGTGGGTTTAGATTCATGGTGAACTGCAAAAGCTATACTTTGAAGTTTCAATAAAACCACGACATCACCGCGATTTTATCAAACTTACGAAGATTTCAAACATATATTAAATACATGTTCATTATTTTGGTAAAAATTACACTTTGTAATAGGTAATTTAAACTTGAGTTTGGTAGGCAGTGGATATTAACCCTCTTCACTAATCCAATTAGACTTGGTCAAACAATGTTCTATATTATACACACTTAAATTGGATGGTTACCTAATCTACCTAAGTTGGAAAGTTAGATGTCTAGTTCACAATCACATCGTTAGTTGATATTTCACTATCAACTTTTAATTAGCACACTAATTTGGTTAAATACTTAACAATAGGAATATAAACAAACTAAGTCAAGTAATTAAAAACTCAATTTCTATCTACTCGGTTACCTATTTCATATTCATGGGTGTGCAATTATTAGAAATGAAACAGTAGTTGTTCTTGGTCATTAATCATAGTATAGTAACCATGTTTAGTATAAGACATGTAACATGTTTTTTTAAGACAAAATTTTGGTGGTAAATTTTTTAAAAGGGAGAGAGACTTTGTTAACGACAAAAAATTAAATTCTGGATCTCATTCTTAATACTCGTTCAACGTCCCAACTCATACCACGACCTCATTCTAAGTTTGTTATTGATTTTATTATGTATCTACCTTGTTGTCTAAATGTTTGAGTGTAAAATGTTAGGTCATTTGCTGTGAAGGATGAGATATTCTGCTTGTTTGAAGGATCTCTAGACAATCTAGGAAGCTTGAGACAGCAATATGGACTTGCAAAATCTGCAAATGAAGTAGTTCTTATGATTGAGGCTTACAAAGCTTTACGCGATCGTGCACCTTACCCAGCTAATCATGTTGTTGGTCATCTTAGTGGTAGTTTTGCTTTCATTGTTTTTGACAAGTCCACTTCCACACTCTTTGTCGCTTCCGTAAGTTATTTATAACTCCGTCCCTTATTATAAGTCTCTTTTAATTTATTTTTTTTACTAATAGCGTTTTGTTTGTGTTATTTTTTATAGGACCAATCTGGAAAGGTTCCTCTATATTGGGGAATAACTGCTGATGGGTACGTAGCCTTTGCTGATGATGCTGATTTGCTTAAAGGTGCTTGTGGAAAGTCACTTGCTTCTTTCCCTCAAGGTGAGTTTATTAATTTTTATTTTAATTTTCATTGAAGAGTGTAAAAACTTTATATCCTAGCAAATTTGATTTTAGTAAAAATATACATTTTTGGTTACTTTGAATATAAACAGACTTTGCTTTCAAAGTTTGGTTTAACTGAAAGTGACAGAACTAAGAAAATATTTTGCTTAAAGTTAAAAATTACTAACACTCAAGTTTTATGTTGATTAAGCATTTTTATAGTCTTTTAAAGATTAATTACTTCACTTCAAACTCAATTTCAACCAAATTAAATTCATATAAAGTCAAGTCAGGCTTACCAAACTCTCACTTGATTAGGTGCTCATGTGTGTTTGTCAATATGAATTCTAATGCAACTATATGTAGATAGTGACCATATGCATTAGATTCGGATTCATTGTTGTAACTGCATCATACAATTATATACAGCAAATAATCTTGGTCACTAATTTGACATGGGACCACTCAGATTACACATTCACTAAATCAACTTTGAATAATCTATTAGATTCCGATTCCTTGCCGAGACTTATGACTAGTTTACAACCAAGGAAATTTGAACTTCGTCCCTTGAAATAACTAGGCTAAACTCTTACGGTCTTACCACTGACCAACATCTTATAATCAGTAAATATGACATATTTATGGGTAGGGAGTGAAACAAAAAAGAGTATTTACAATGACATTGTCTCAGTGCTCTATCATTTTCTTCCCTCAACTCCTAATTTATCCTCTCATTATTGACATTGTTGCTATGTAAATTGTACAGGATGTTTCTACTCCACAGCAGTTGGAGGATTAAGATGTTACGAGAATCCAAGTAATAAGATTACTGCAGTACCTGCTAATGAGGAGGAAATTTGGGGTGCAACCTTCAAGGTAATTAACAATTACCTCTAAAACTCTTGGTTCTTTTTGTCTATTGTCTCCATTATCTATTGTCTCTTACAATAGATATTTATGATGAATTAACAGGTGGAAGGGCCAGCAGTTCTTGCTGCCACAGAGTAGATATCTTTCCAAATGGAGTATCATATGATGGGTGCATTTATGGAGTAATGGGTTTGTGTGGTTGTGACTATAAGACATGTATGAAGGGACCATAATGTAAATAGCTTTACTCATAATTGTGGAGAATGGGACTAGTCGTTGTAGAGTTTAATAATTCTGTTGCAAGTTTTGTGTATTACTACATGGGATTTTCTGTGTTTCAAAAAATGTCCAGTTGCATTTCGAATGTAATAATAAAAATATATGCGTCTGGCTTTGAGATTCTGTAGTACTCTCATTCTATATAAAAGTTAAGTCGTGTAGATACAAACTTCCATCTTCCAACTAATAATTTAGTAATGATCCACTTATTCGTCTGGCAACAGTTCAGCGGTAAAAATTTGACGTTTTAATCTCAACTCTCAAGGGTCAGGGTTCAAATCCTCTCGAAAAAACAAAATGTAAAATGTCATAGATGAAAAAATGTGGAAAAATGACTAAATGAAGGACAGAGCTAACGTGAAACAAAGAAGACACAATTTTGGTAGAGAATAAGTTTCCTCAAGTACATGCTAACACATGCTAGTTCGAAAAAACGTGAATGCCTGAAGCAAAAAGGGATACGTTTTTAAATTTTTAGTGTATGCATAGCGTTTATCCAAGAGTGAAGAAGTTGTAAAAATGGAAGTATGTCATCATCTGATAGTGATTATCCTATGGAGTAATACATGTGAGATCAGTCATGTGGCGCTTGAGAGCTGACATGGAGTCTTATGCATGGCATTATGCGGGATCATGTGGCTGTTGGTTCGGTACAACACATTTAATTTGTGGATGTTGACGTGGAGTCATATATTAAGCCTCATGTAACTCTGAGATGTTGGAAATACACATCGGTTGAAAATGGATCCTCTCATGTGACATGAGAGTCCATTGAAATCTCCACCACTCATTGAAAAGGAGAGAGAAAGATATTTTAGAAAGAAAAAAAAAAGTTGGTTTTAATGGTGTAGAAACATGAGGGAGAAAAACTGAGAGAATCCTTTCTCGAGCATTAGAGAGAGCTAGTTTTGGGTGCTTGAAGTCTATGTACCCTATGTTTAGAAATTGTCTAAGTTAACATGTAATGACCACACACATTTTTTTTTTACTCTTTTGAGAGCATTTGTCACAATTTTATTGTCTTCCTAAATTGGACATCATTCAAAAATTCAAGACATTCACATGTAATGACCACACAAACGTTACCTTGAACAAACAAAGACTTGAGTTGATGGGTGTCACAAACAGCGTGACTGCCTTTATTAAATAGAACAAACCAGTCTTTAGGCAAGTCAAAACAGTAACTCGACACGTTTTATACAAGTGTTTGGAGGTCACAAACTGCATGAACCGGCAGGACAAATATCTTCCAAACTGCAAGAAAGAATAGACAAGCTTAATCGTAACGCAACTTGCTCATGATCAAACAAATATTTTTCAAATTTTCAATCATAAGCTACCTTTTCCCCAAGCATTCAATGATGTCACCAGTGACAGTTGATCTTTTCTTATTTGAGAAAGCAAGGGAAGCTGCCTTCCTCATCATAGCAGAACCAGCAATGGATCCCAACACTGCTGGGTTTTTAGAACTGGAACAAAAATATAATTATTTAGGATATAACTGATATTCAAAGATGATATAACATACTTAAGAAAAATAGAAAACGTTAACCTGAGATATGAATCTGGACCAGCAGCTTCAATATGTTGCTGTGCCCACGACAAAAAGACAGCAACACTGTATCATTTAAAATAAACATATGACACAAATACTTAACTGACATTTATTTTATGTTTTCTACTAATCACTATTCTTTTGTCTTAACTCTCAGACTCTCAAGAGAAACGAGCTTTGGTAATCAAGAGTTCGACCGGGAGATAAATAAAGTTTGGTAAAAAATTGTTTCATTTAAGGATCGAACTCAAGTACTAAATGAACAGTTTGACCTTAAATGAAACACATTAGTTACTTGCACTCAACAACTAGATTTAATGAATACTAATTGCTTTGCTTTAACAGTATTATAGGTCCTCTTTCGAATAGCCAAAGATGGAATAATTGAAAACTGCAGGATGCAATACTCCACAATTTGCAAACAAAAAATGTCCACAAGGTCAGTGGACTCAGTGAATTAGCGGAACTGTAGAAGCTTAACAACTTTAATTACTTTAAAACAACTATTGGTCAAACTCATGAAAAGACCACAAAGACAGTGATTGTATGATTTTCTTCTCGCTTTCAATGAATCAAAAGATACAAACAAAACAAACAAGAAATGAATGAGTAATTTCTCTCTTTCTATTTTCTTTTCAGGGATGAAGCCTTTAAAATTTCTTCTGATTTTTCTAGACATCTTCCAACTGTCTCTAGAATGCACTTATAGATAACAGTATCAAACTAACAAGGGAAGGAGAAGATAAATCAATGATAAAGATAAAGAGAACTCTGTATGACATAAAGAAGAGCGAGATTAACGAGAACTCCATATGACATAAAGAAAGCATACTGCATCATAAAGTTTCCTGGAAGGAATTTCACAAATCTAATGCAAAAAAATCACTTGCCTTCCAGAAAGGATATCGCCTTGGCCACCACAGCGTCTAGGAGAACCATAGATGCTAACTGATTTGACTGCACAAATAACAGACCCAAATCAAATGGTTTCCAAACATCTTTGGATCACTTTAATATGCATTCCTATAAGCCCCATGCCAAGTGTTTAAAACAGTCTCTAATCTATATCATAAAATATATGTCATGCTTCATCGACCATTATTGTCTGTTTCGATTTCCATAATGTAAAGCCCCTATTCCATAGACTAATCTCAAAGAGGACAATTATAGGCCCATTTGTTTAAACATCAACCAAAAAGTAATTTTAAGGTTGTGTAAAGTATAAACAAGATTTTGTGTAGAAGAGGCTATTGTTCATTAATTTGTTTTATTTTTATTTTAGCAGAATTGTTCAATTAGTTATAATTTTCAAGAATTCTTTTTCTCAATAAAAATGGTCAAACAAATGCAATCATTTGTAAGCTTTCAGATAGATTGATTATCTTGTATATAACATGTCATACGGCCACTGACAACTTTAGTATGGCATGCGGCATGAACATTACATTTTTTATTGGAATTGAAAACGTGCCGGTCAAGTGAAAGATGGAAGAACAAGGAAATGACATTCATTATCCCACCCGCCTAAACTAAGAAACTAGACAAGAAGGAAAACCGGAATTTTATATTTATTGAAGATCTACCTGTGTCACCATCGCTTATTAGATCGGATTTTCCTTTTCTTAGGATAGTAACACCACCGATTCTGCAAAAAGCAATCCACAACTGTCATTAATATTCTGTACTTAGTACCAGGGAGTAATGTGAAATCACTCAAACGTATTTGTATTTCAATCAAACAACTTATCATGCTTTAGTTCTTTCTGTTGTGGAAGCAGTTAATTTTCTTTTAGCACGACAAAAGGATCATAATCTGCCACTTATCACTAAACTATTTTCTTAAGACTTTCATGGTCCAAACGTGAACATAAAATTGAACAATTATAATGACTCATTTGCCAGCTTAGCCCTTGAAAATTGTCAATTGACTGGAGTGAGCACTACGCTATAATGCTGATTAGATGAAACTACCATTAGCCAATTATATTTCATAATATTGAATGCAGCGGAAGAGAAACTGGTTTAAATCACTATCCATTTTAGGTAGCATGCTTTTTATGATTTACACAAGTAAGGATGCTGAGAAAGCATGTCGTTACAGTAAAGAACCAACTATCCTAAACAGAAACAGATCTCAGAAATAGAAAACAACAAATAGAACAGCTAAAATGAGGAACTTACTGTTTGGAAAGAGAAAGCACTTGCTCAGCAGGATCTTCGTTATTTACTTCAGAACTCAGTACTTTATGTACAAGTCGCTTATATTCATTGACATTTGGGGTTAGAACAGCTAATGCATAGTCACTAACAAGTTCAAGTTGATTTGTAACAAGAAAAAGTCCATCCTGAAATAAGCCGAAACAGTAAGCAATACACTTATGTTAATCAGACTACAACAAGACGTCCAAACCTCGACATACATACCCCATCTATCACAATTGGGATGTTAGACTTTCTTGCATGTCTTATGATGTCACTCACACAGTCCTGATAACATTGTGAAAAGGTTAGATAAGTAACCTATTTCCAAGTGTATAATAAAACTGGGATCTAATGATTCAAGCGAAGCTTATGAAGAGATAGCATACTAGAAGAAATGGGTCTCTTCCAAGGCCTGGACCAATGACTAGACAGTCAAACCTTTCTAGCCATTTGCCAACTTCAGCAAGAACCTTGCTTGATATGTTTTTCTTGTCCTCTTCCCTGAAATTAGTCTCTCGCTAAAAACAACATTCACTAGGTATATTTTATAAATGTGAACTCAGAAAGATGAAGAGTGAATTGAAGTCGTACCTGACACTATACGATTCTTCCAAAACAGGGTGCACAATCAACTCAGGACTGTAGCTTTTGATGACAGGAGCAGCATCTTTTGTACAGAATACATGGGACAAATCTGCACCCTGCATGGATGGAAAAATATTTACTATGATTTCATTCAAGAGGAATAGGTACTGTAACTTTGAAAGAGTAAAAAGAAAGAGTACAAGTACTAACAATTTTTAAGGCTGAAATAGCAGCAAAGTATGGAGCACCTGTATATTCACGACACCCTCCAATAACAGCTATGTTCCCTGATTTGAAACATAATTGAAAGAAAAAAAAGTTAGATACGTTTAATTCCCTATCGAGACACTGAGACAGACACAAAATATATATAAGTTATACAAAGTTAATCCTTAAGACATAATTGACAACATATTACTTTCTTAATTTTCTATGATGATATACACAAAACGCCAAAGCCTTGGTAGGACCAATTGTCAAATGAAATGAATTAAGGAAAAAAAATCCAATACAGAAACTTGCTATGCTAGGCATATTTGCAATAATCAATGAGCTTTTTATCACATGGAAATGTTTAGAAAACAAAAAGGCAAGGAATGAAAAAATCGAAGTAAACTTATATGAAAGAGTAAATATGTTAGCACATGTCCCTAAGGCGTGGCTCAACTCTCAAGTGGTTGAGCTGAGACACTAGAAGGCGATTGAGAAGGAGATCCAAGGTTCAAACAGTGACTACTAATAGAGTTCTAGATAGCTGTTGTGTTGTGGTAACGGTTGCGGTTGCACATTGTAATCGTTGATATTGCCGAAAATCACAGTCAATTGCGCCCTTAATCATGGTTGCATTGTGGTTTCACCAACATAAAAAAAAACTGCAGCCCATATTGCGGTTGCATTGTGATTATAGTTAAAACCATAGCTACTAAAAAAACGGCTAGCACACATGGAATGACACAAAGAAGACATATCATCATCACCATTCACCACTTATTGACAAAAAATGAATATATGGATTTGCAAGAATTGTGTACCTGCTTGGCCTTTATGTCTACTTCGATCTAGGACAGGAGTAATTTCTCTAATAACCCTCTCAGCATCAACCTCAACAGACTGCATTTTTCCAGAACTACAATTGGTATGATGATCAATGCTACCTCCAAGAGATCTTATCAACAACCGATGTCTTCTGAAAACAGGCGAAGAAGCCGGTAGCATACAATTCTTTGCACAATACAACAAGGGTAACTGAGAATTCATGACCACATGTTTCATTAACATGCCCAAACAGCAACCCCTATTCACAAACCCAAACATGAATACCTTAAAAACACAAACCCCCCAATTCTAATATCAATTTTCATGTAAAGACTCAATTTTTTTAGAGGACATAACACACCAACACAACCGTGAATTCACACAAATAAAAGGAACAGATAAAAAAATAAACCTATTCATAAACCCAAACATGAATACCTTAAAAAACACAAACCCCCCAATTCTTATACCAATTTTCGTAACAAAATAAATATAAAAACACAAACTTTTCACAAAACATAGCACACCAACACAACATTTGAATAAAGGGTACACATAAGTTAACAATTTTTTTTTTATGATACCTGAAAAAACAAAATTACTTAGTCCAGAGAGGTACTGAGCTCAGAAATTCAGGGTCAGTGAGAAAGTTTCACTCTTTTCATGTTTTTTATGACACGCGTGACGTGCACGTGTTCCAAACTTGGAAGATTCTAAAAACGACGTCGTTTTTAACTTTTTACAGTTTCTAGTACTATATATACACTAGTATCAAAATTCAACTCAATTCACATTCAAATTCATAATAGGAAGCGAAAGTTGGAAGTTTTTTTGTGATTGTTGATAGTTGATTGTTGAATTGAAGAGGGTATGGCTCAGATTCCGAAATCAGATATGAAGGTGAATGCAATTAGGTCAGGAATAGTGGTTTTGGGAGCATTAGCGTTTGGTTATTTGAGTTTTCGAATTGGTTTCAAACCTTATTTGGAGAAAGCTCAAGTTCAACAGCAGCAGCAAAATGAGGTTCAACAATCTCATGATTCTGATTCTGACCCATCTTCTGATTTCAAGGAATCAATCTCTTTCCCTGAACGTGGTTAATAAAAAATCACTTTTTTTTGTTTTCTTTTGCTTCTATTTTGAGAATTTAACTAGTTGATTTCACTCTTTTGATTTAACTGTTTTATTTCATTTGAGCTTCTTATAGTTTAGCATTGAAGTAATCATGTTTTTTTTTTGTTAAAAAAAAAATCATGTATTTTCAATGATGTTAAGTTCTGTGCACACCAATTATTTGGTGATTTGCTTGCTTATCTGTTGATATCAGTTTCAATGGTTTAATTTTAGCGTGGGTCTGTCACAGTGGATGGTTAAACATTGATATATTTTGTTGTAAGTTTCTGTCTTATGGTGGCATTGATTGATATACTGCAAAATACATTTTTAATAGAAATTTTTAGCAAAAAACTTGATATAATAGTTCCAATTATTCCTCTGATTAGATCATTGGCTAAAGCGAAATTTTGTAATGTATTAGGGCATCCTATTAGTAAGCCGGTCTGGGCCGATTCATCCGATTTTGATATTATGGACCGATTTTTGCGAATATGCAGAAATCTTTCTCATTATTACAATGGATCCTCAAAAAAAAAAAGACTTTCTTATGTCCTATGAACATATACTCATCGGATTAGGCGTGTTTCAGTATCAGATACGAATTGTGTCCGACATTGACACCAACACATGATTATATTGAATTATGTCATTTTTTTAAATTATTATCGGTGTCTCAGTATCGTATTGTTATCCGTGTTTGGGTTTGTGCTTCATAGCTTCTATCAAGTTGTTAAGCATTATGCTTTACGACTTTGATATGTTGGCTTCTGCCTTCATGGCATTTTTAGCTGATGTATTTCTATCACATTTCTCTTAAAATTTCTTTGTTTTGATATGTTTTTGTATCGTTCATCTTGAGCTGGAAGTGTTAGGAACACTTTCTGGCTAATTGGTTAATTACTAGTAGTAGTTAGCTTATATAAAGGGTTATATAACCACTTTGTAATCACATTACTCATTTCAATACAAATTGTTTATTTAGTTTTATTCATTTCTTACTACCATGAGCTCTATCAAGATTCTTAACATGAGATTCTGGATAATCTTTATCTACTTTCTACATGAAAATACAACATGAATATTATTGAGGGTTGTGCTTTGTAGTGTTTTGGATTGGCAGTAATATTTTTGCTCTTTGATCCAAAATTAGAATAGAAATTCATTCTGCTTACCCTTTGTTTAATTGTTGATATTGACTGTTTGCAGTTGTGTGAATTAGCCTCTATTAGAAATATCATCGTTGGTTAGTTACTAGTTTATTGGCCTTTATAGAGACTTGGTACATGTTTGGTATCATGATGGGTTTACCAGAATCACCAATTATCTCACTGAAAAATCTACCGTGATACCAAACACATACTTAATGTAACCACATAATATCCATCCACCTCAAAGAGTTAGCTCTATTACATAGTTAAACGTTTGCCTGTCGACTTTGATATGTTTGCTTCTGCCTTTTATGGTGGTTAAGCATTTTTACATAGTTAAGCATTTTTGGCTGATGTATTTTCGACAATTTTCTCTTTAAACTTTTCTCTGTTATCATATGTTTTTATATTGTTCATCTCAAGCTGAAATTATTGGGAACACTCTAGTTTGTGGGAGTCTATTAAAGATGTAATTAGTTGTTACATTACTTGTAGTACTAGTAGTTAGCCTATATTAAGGTTTGATGTAGCCACTTTGTAATCACTTTACTCATTTCAATTTAAATACAATTGCTTAAGTTAATTTTAGGTTTAATTGTACTTTTGGCCCCTTATGTTTCAAGAAGTTGCGATTTTGACCCCCTAACTAATTAAAATACAAAACTGCCAAAGATCCAATACATAGGGGGCTGTTTTTTATTTTAATTAGTTAGAGGGCCAAATTCGCAACTTCTTAAAACATAGGGGCCAAAAGTGCAATTAAGCCTTAATTTTATTCATTTCTCACTGCCATGAGCTCTATCCAATCTTCTAAATTGAATGGATGATTGAAGTCCCTTTTCTTGATAAAAGTGACAAGTAACCAAATTGACTTTTTTTTTCCGCAAAACAAAAGTCAAGGGCAAAAATAATAATTTTACTACTCCCTCCGTCCATTTACAAAGAAAAAATGTCTCAAAATAACTGAGTCATTTCACTTTTCAATACAACATTAATTACTTTTTTCCCTTTATAACTCTAATTAATACTACTTTCATCACTCTCAATTCAATATATTCCACTTTGCATTTATGATATTGGAGAATGCACCAATATTTAATAAGAACATTTAAAACCATTTTTCTCTCTCCTTTATTTATACATTTGTCTTAATATGTGTGAAATGAGCAAGTGGCTCAGTTAACATTTAGGACCAAATTGATTTTTTTTTGTTGGGGTGTTTATGAGGCAAGAAGGCAATTGCCTGTAGAGAGTGGCGTTGCGGATGAGGTTTAAGTTGACGTGGCATGATGATTTACTTGGATAGGTTTGATGATGTGGCATGAAGACGTGACTTGTCCTACTCCTTGGTAGGCACGTGCAAACACATGAAGACAGGGCGACAACATGTGTGTGATGCATGGGTCTTTGTTGATGGTCGGTCTCGTTAAGAAAAATTATGAGTTTTATGTCGACTATGTTTTTTTGGTGATGATTCAAGGTAGCAGTGCACATTGAAAGTCTAAAGAGAGTATCTGAATTACCCACCCCGACTTTTCAATGTATTTCGGTCGGAGCAGCATTACGTCGTCAAGAGTCTAGAATTAGGATTTTATGAGACAAACTACATAGTTGGATACCTTCAACCCCATATCTAGTACAAATATATAAAGAGGTTTATTTATTTATTATAGCGACTTGATGTGTCTATTTTCAACCTCCTATACAAGTACAACAACATTAAACTATATACCATTGGAACTAACTCTATATAGCTCCAATTTTAATATTACTGGTACAGTACACAACACAATAGATCATATATATGATCAACCACATCTAAATCCGCCATTAATAACTCCACCATTGCCATGACCAGTAAAAGTATTACCCGTGTTATGTATATGGACATCTTTGCGATTATCTTCTCGATCACCCGTGTCAACTAACTTTGGATTAGCATCATTGGAGGATTTATCTTTCTCAGCCTTTGCATTAGCATCGTTTAAGGATTGGCCCTCCTCAGGCTCAATCAATGCGATGGGTTTTTCCTTCGCAGGAAACTTTAAGACCAGACGAGCAGGAGTACTTGTCATCTTTATACCTTACTCGAAAATTAATATCTAACCGTAGTGTTTCTGTATTTCGATGTTCTTAATGTTACACAACACAAAAACCCTGTTATATAGATAGATGATGCAATGAAAAGAATATAATGCTTTGGCTTGTTCACGCTAAATTATTGTATAGAATAGAATATGCATGGTTCACATGTCCTAGTTTAACCGGTAAAGTGTCGAAATTATTAGGCCGAACATCATGACCGAGGTTCGAACTCCAACACCTCTACTTGAGCGCAAGTTTATAATGAATTTGTCATTTTGTCTATTTATATTAAAAAAAATAAAAAATATGCATGGTTTTTTTAACCCAACCTTGGGGTTAAAACTACAGTTTCGTCTATTTAGATTTCATAGGATTTGAGAGATTAATTGAGCGCATGGAGAGACTGGTTTAAAAAAAAAAGTATTGCATGGTTTCTTAATATATTATATTTGACTTTTAAGTAAAAAAAAAATATATTTCTTTTGACAAAAATATATGACTTTTTAATATTCTCTTTGATTTATAAGACAAAAACAAAATATAACATATTTCTTTTTTACTTTCGTGAAAATAAATATATTCTCTTTGACAATGATATGACTTCTTTATAGATAATATTATTATTTTATGTACCGGAAAGAAAATAGAAAATTAATATTTGTAGCATTTTTCAAAGTTTATATTATTACTTACAATAATACCTATTAATTATAACAAACTTTAGAAAATGCTTCAAAAACACAAACCTTGAACCCGAGAGACATTAAGGGTCTGTTTGGTTCAACGGAAAGGAGGGAAGATATTTTAATTAAAAATGTGTTTCGTTCACAAGGGGAGGGGAGAGATTTTAAAATTAATTTACTGTTTTATTCTTAAACTTAATTAAATATAGGGAACTCGCTCTACTTTAAATAGATAAAAATTGTAAATCTCTAACCCTCAACTCTTCTATTATTTTATTGTTAAAAAATAAGTAACGCAAATTGTTTGGACGAAATGATAATCCACGTGGATACGATACTCTACTTTTCAATTTATTACTTGGTAAACAATTTAGTACACTTGCCTAATCTGATCATCAAATTTCTCCATTCCATTTCAATCGATTGGGAAGAGAACAAAAAATATGAAAAAAGAAAAAACTGAGGAAAGGTGGGTGTCTCCGTTCCATTTCAATTGATTGGGAAAAGAAAAAAAAATGAAAAAAGAAAAAATTGAAGAAACGTGGAAGTCGAAGCGTTTGATAGTTTTGTGCTATCAGGTTGCTATCCCATCTAAAACCAATGATAAGAATAAGAAAGGGTGAATAGGATATGATTAGAAATAGGTAGAGCAATAAAAATGGACTGGGCTGATGGACCGACCCATTAGTCCATATTTTGGGTTGGGCTGGACCTCAAAAAGTTGGCTCAAAATGCACTTGGGATTTTTTGGCCCATATAAAAATGGGGCCGGGCTGGTCCATCGGGCTTCAGGCCGACCCATTATCAATATTTCATTTGATTTTTTTTGGTAAAAACACTATTTTTTGAAAAAATTATCAACTAATTTAAAATTTATTAATAAAAAAAATATTTAAATAACTAAACTTAATAAAAATGAATAAATTTACCACAAAGTTTTAAAATTCTAAAGTTTACCAGTTATAAATTAAATTCAATCAAAGTAATAATCTAGAGTTTTATTAATACTAGTGTATTTACCCGACATTGCTCGGGGTAGACATATAATTAAGGATGAGCAAAAGTCGGTATGTATGGTATATCTTTTTTCAAAATAACTTATTCAAAACAGCTTATTGATGCAAAACAGCTTATTACTACCTCTTTTTAAAAAATAGCTTATTCAGAACAACTTATTTATGCAAAAACAACTTATTAAGTTCTCTTTTTCCAAAATAACTTATTCGAAACAGCTTATTTATACAAAATAGTTTATTATGATATCTTTTTTACAAAATAGCTTATTATAATAAATAAATCTCCATATGCATTTGGTTATTTAGGGCATGTTTAGCGTCATGATAGAGAGACAGGATATGATAAAATTATTCTATATATTTTGATCTAATCCGTCGCTTGGTGCATCAATATAGGAAAAGATAAATTAAACCTATTTTTAGAGGTATCAAATGAGTTGACCCGACCCCGAGTGGGCCAACTACATAAATGGGCCATCCCGGCCAAACCCATTTAAAATTGGGCTGCAAATTCTTGAGTACGGCTCGTGTGGGCCATGGGCCAGCCCGACCTGTTTTAGTTTTCTTTTTTGAAATTTTTTCACTCTTTTATATGTATTTTTTATATATTAGTTACTCACAACTATCTTTTTGCTAAAATATGATTTTATGGACATAGAAGTGTAAATAATTTTTATATTAACATTGAATCAATAGTGTGTGTATATATATATATATATATATATATATATATATATATATATATATATATATATATAAAGTAAGATTTTTTATGCCACGTGTCACTTTCACGTTTATTCTCAATATTTGTATTATCTTTTATTTTTTAAAATCAATATTTTATTTCGCATAAATATCTCAACAAACTTTTTATCTTTACCGCTAATTATTTTATTTAATTTTACTATTGAATTCCTAATATTTTATGAAGCGTATATCTTCATTTGTTAAATAATTTTTGGTTTAATGGATTAATGGCTACTTCAACTTTAACATTATTTTTTAAGAAATGCTAACAACACATATTTTAACACACACTTTTCAACGTATTGTCTTTGATTAGTTAAAATTCACATGGGACCCATTAAATTTATATGCGACCCACATGATTTGGTGGGGCTCATGTGAATTTTAACCAACCAAAAAGAGTGTGTTGCTAGCATTCCTTTTTTTTTTTTTTTAATGAATGTAGTTTTTTCTTTGTTTTCAAATTTACATATTTGTTAAAAAGCTGAAGGAAAATTTGTTAATTTTTTAAAACTGGTTTTTTCTTCGAATTTTCATTATATCGACTAAAAAATTCATACTACCAAAAATTATTTATGAAAGTTAATGATCAACATGATTTTTGAATGTCAAACGTGCTATGTTTATTTTTTAGTAGCAATTTATAATAAAAAGTTCTATAAATTATTGAATGTCAAAATAATTTTTATTCAAATTTGTTACAAACAGGGTTTATGGGGTTGTTCGTTATAACTTTTAAAAAAATCACTTTAAAGAGCATTTTTTCTCTTTGTTATATTTTTTAACCAAGATCTACAAAAATCAAATCTAAAAACGATTTCAAATTAAAAGATATTAAGATATTAAGTAAGTAATTTTGTAACAAAAAATTCATTTTATATTGTCGTATCAAATTAAATTAATATATAGGACTACGTCTTGCTTGCGATATAATAAGTGTGATCCTGTAAGCTTAAAGAGTAAGCTAAAGGTGGCATATTTTATTGTAATAATCGTCAAACTGTGAACATATGATGTGTCAATATAATGGAGTATCATTTAGAGGTTTGATTGATTAAAATCATTATTCATACAATAGTTATTGGGTGGGCTGCTGACATAGTTAACAGGAAAAGTTTACTAGGCGCCGCAGCCACCGCCACATATGATCAAAATCATTAAACAAATTTATCTTTTTTAAAAAAGACATTTATGTGAGTGTTTCAAAACTTTTTTACATTTAGTGTTGTTTAAGTATCTCGAGACCTTCAAACCCATCTGTACTACAAATATATAAGGAGATTATTTATTTATTATAGAGACTTGATGTGTCTGTTTTTAACCTCCTATACAAGTACAACAACATTAAACCATACACCATCGGAACTAACTCTATAGCTCCAATTTTATTATCACCAGTACAGTACACAGCACAATAGATCATATATATGATCAAAATACTTATATTTATCGGTTGTAAGTTACTTATTAATATTAAAATCACCATTAACAACTCCACCATTGCCATCACCATTAAAATTACCCTTGTTATTTATTTGGACACCTTCACGATTATCGAACTTGCGATTTTTTTTCCGATCACCCGGTTTTGCACCTATGTTGATTTTTGCATCTCGGTTGGCATGGTTGTTAAATAACTTTGCATTAGCATCGTTGGAGGATTTAGAACCTTCCTTCTCAGCCTCAAGCATTGCAATGAGGTTTTCGATCACACGAGATGACATCTTTATACCTTACTCAGAAATTGATATCTAACCTTAGTGTTTCTGTACGTATTTCGATGGTCTTAATGTTGCACAACGCCAAAACCCTGTTATATAGATGCTTTGGCTTTGTTCACGCTAAATTATTACAAAGAATATCCATGGCTTCTTAATATTCTGTTTGATATTTAAGCAAAAATCTAAATATTTATTCCTTTTGGCAATAATGGCTTCTTAATATTCTGTTTTTATCTACTAAAAATAAAAATTACCTAGCACATATATTCTGTTTGACTTTTATGCAAAATGACAAAATATATATTCTTTTTTACTTTCGTAAAAAATTATATTCGTCTCCTGCAAGCCAATGAATCCTACAATCATGACATATACGATTTATCTTGTAATATTATAATATGTTATAAATTTGTATGTATGATTTTGGTTTATATGTGATAATTCTAACATGGTAGAGTTCTATCACTGTGTTGTTGGGATTGTGTATTTTTATTAGTAATATTCAAATAATCGAAAAAAGTATTCTCCAAATAACTTTTTTTTGAAAAAATAATTCCACAGTTTGTGTTTTTGAAGCATCTTTTAAGTTTATTATAATTAATAGTATTTTTTGTTGGTAGAATCTTTTTTTTTTGGTAGAATAGTATCATTGTAAGTAATAATAAACTTTGAAAAATGCTACTAATATTTTCTATTTTTTGCGGTCCTTAGTATTTCGTATAAAGAAACCATTTCATTGTAATCACATCACTCATTTCAATACAATTTATTAATTTAAAGTTTTATTCCTTTCTTACTACCATGAGCTCTGTCAAGATATTTTTGCTCTTCTCCCAGCACTTAATGCTCGCGCCCAGCTGTTTTGTCGAAAATGCCCCTGCGTAAGTTAAGTTATGTTGCGTGACTTAACTCACGCACCTTATAGCTTTGTGTGACTTAAGTCACGCAGCACTGGCATGTGCGCGAGTTAACTCACGCAGGTTGGCCGGTGGTTAGAACTCAAGAACATACGTTTTTTGGACTGTGGTCGATACATTTTAATGGTTTTTACACGTTTTTTTTAACGTTTTTTGACCTCATTAAGTTCTATGTTACCTTAAACCACCTATAAATATCCCTCCAAACTTCCCTATTTCCTCACACCATCTCACATTCTCACTCTCCTTCTCACTCTCTCCCCATATGAATCTCCTTCATTTCCTTCTTTTTTTCCTTCTTTATTTTGGTGTAAAAAGAGAAATAGACCAATTATGGAGATACAAAGATGAGTAGTGAACAGCTTTCTTGGGGAAAAAAGAACCATATTGGGTAAAACTAAATGTGCAGATTTAGTTTTACCCCAAGAAGGCTTGTTTTCTTATGGATTTCTTTTAGTTTTACCACAGGAAAGCTGGTTTTCGTGTGGATTTCTTTTAGTTTTACCACCGGAAGCTAGGTTTTCTAGTGGTTTTTATTTTTTCGCAGATTTAGTTTTACCTCATTGTAAATGTAATAAGAATTATATTAATAAAATGATATTTTATATCTATTATTTTTGTTTCTTTGTTTTTCTTAAGTTTTGCATTTATTTTATGATTGCGTGTTGAATTAATAAATTCGAATAAACACTACAAGACAAAATACATTTTGCGACTTTTAAAATGACTGATTGCGACTGTCAGAAGGGTCGCAAATGTACATTTGCGACTGTTCCCCAACAGTCGCGGATGTTGGGGTCGCAACTGTCATTTGCGACAGTTCAGAGAACAGTCACTCCAACCGTCGCAAAAGCTACTACGACTGTTCCCAACAGTCGCAAATGAAGAGCATTCACATAGATTGGAGGGACTTGCGACCCTTCACAACTGTCGCAATGTAGGCACTATAATTTAATTTAAATGGGGCTTGCGACCCTTCACAACAGCCGCAAGTGTTTATTTTAAAAAAAAAAATTGGGCAATTTTTATTGACAATTTAAATAAAAATACAGAAATATATATAACTAAAAATATCTATTATCTAAATTCCATTCATATAATTCTTTTAACAGTAACAATCAAAACAATAGATAAATTACATAGTTTAAACTACAAAATCAAATCTAACATATATTAATTCAACTCAAAAAAACTCAGAGCAGCCAACAACATGAAAGGCAGCCAACATCCAAAAAAACTCAAAGAGATCGACCTGCAGCTGAACCAGAACAACGTGAAATGCATCAGAACTCCAAAATAAAAACACATTAGCTACTCATAAATAGTACAACAGATCCATAAATATATCATAGTAAAAAACATCCAAACATAGCTACTAAAATTATCCCCCTTAAAGACCAACCTGCAAAATTATGCA
>Ga0228711_1002709_pt1 | contig 27360 bp, 15 predicted proteins | sample MedpolnodulmetaG_2_FD_177996 | JGI IMG/M metagenome (GOLD analysis project Ga0228711, IMG submission 177996) | Root nodule microbial communities from Medicago polymorpha collected in Santa Monica, California, United States - brown nodules | ecosystem: Host-associated > Plants > Roots > Nodule... | reverse complement strand
GGATGGGGTGATGGAATATACGATAGGAGGAAGGAGAAGAGAAGATGTGGGACAAGATTGTGCGTGAACAAGTATAGATTTCTCAATTTTATTTTTAACAAACTTGGTCCATTGATCAAATCTAATGATATTTTCTTTGTGCTTCACCGGTGAGGGACTTAATTGACCCCTCACCCTAGAATCCACCTTTATTTATGGAAGGAATATTTAATGCAAATATATTTGTGAAAAAATATATTTTTCTTCTAGAAGATTGTAGCTGAAAATATAATTATTATCAACTGGAATTGTTTAAAACGTGTGAAGAAAAGCCCATTCAGAACCAGGACTACATAAAGGAAGACTCTAAACCTAAGAAGACTACGGCGCAATTGTCAAATTGTCTATTAGGGTTTTAGTCTGTCCATTGTTGTTTGTGAGCCACTCTTATATCACCTTGATGCTTGAGTTGAACTTGTAGTTGAGTTGTAAGTTGTGAACCACTCGTAAGCTTTTAAGCAAGAGTGGATTATGTTTCATGGAGTGTGTCTCCATTTTCATTGTATTTGATTATCATTGGTGAGTGATTGAGAGGAAGTGAGAGAGGTCTCATATCTAGGAGTGTCTTAGATAGAAATATCACATGTAGTGATTAGGTGCGAAGCTATAGTAAACCGGAGGTTGTTTATGCAGGCTTCAATCTAATACTATTATAGTGGATTTCCTTCCTGTCTTGGTTGCCCCTAGATGTAGATGACGTTGGACCGAACTGGGTTAACAAACAACTTGTGTCATTTACTTTCAACCTTTTTCTTTAGTTTGTTATTTGTATTGTCACGATGTTTTGACATTACTAGACATTCCGCATGTCTTGACATCGTGCTCAACATCTTTTAGTGCGTGCCAGGATTTCAAACATAGGTTTAACTTATAGTGCTACAAGGATGCCTTTGCATGTCAATTTGCTTAAAAATGATTAAAAAAGCATGAAGTTACTGCACAATTACATGACCACTTTAAATATTAAAAGTAGATAAAAAAATGTAACATGACAGGGGAAGGATTTTTTTTTCAATTAACACACATTTTTCCTCCTTGCTTGAGAACTTTACAAAATTTTCTAGATTTTAAAATGAGAAGATTTGATTTAACAAGGGACAACACTAATCAAAATTCTTCTGGTAGAGATCTTCCTTCTAAGAAGGACTTAAACAGCACAAGTGATCTCTCAGGCTGTGAAAAGGGTACTTCATGTGATGCTCCCCTAACCGTTGCAAATGATAGTATGTTACCATAAACTTGAGTCCAACCACCAACCTGAAAATAAAAGCGAGATTATTCTTAAGCACAACACAGACAAATACACGAAACATGACTCTGACACGTCAATACCATTCATATTTTGAACAAAAAATATAATAAGGGCATTTAACTATATGTGCCGGTGTCTTGTAGGACAACGGACACACGTTCAATATCAACAAAACACAATAGGATTCACCTGTTGCCCCGCAAACCACACCCTGTATGGTACAGTGGTATTCATTCTCAGCTGTTTTGCCAATTGATGTACTAAAGTTCTACTTCCGGTCAATGGGATAACTGAATCCTGATCACCGCTGCAAAACAAATTTTTCAAGTAATTATGATTTATGAAGGCTTATGTAGACAACTAGACATGGTCGAGTTTATGCTAAGTAAAAAGTTAAATTTACATTTGGACTAAGGACTAAGTTTAATGGATTACTTAGGCTTTGTCTAGATAAATTACTTAATTAAGCGCTTATCGGGCTTAGTTGCAAGTTATTTTTATGACAAATAAAATAAAGTTGAACTGTTTTCATATAAGGTATAATTTATTTTCATAAGCAATATTGGAGAGCTTATAAAAATAGGCTGACAACATCTTTTGGACATGTCATTAATAAGTAAGTACCTTATGGAGAGCTTAAAGATATATTGTAAGCTCTCTCAAACAATCTCACAAGTGCTTATGCCAGTAGATAGTTCAAATAAGTCAATTCAAATAGGCCCTCATTCATAAAATTATTCTAAAGGGCTTAGTTAAGTACTTATTAACAAACTATTCTGAGGCCAGTAAAAGTCACAGGTAACTTTTACAAGTGTATCCAGCCACTAATATAAGTGATTATGTTCTGAGAAAAACTGTAAGATCTTTATTTCAAATACATGTAATAAGTAAGACATGATGCATGCACATACCTGTAGACCAAAACTGGAATTCCTGCCTTGGCTAGCTTGCCTACAACCGTGATTGTCGGTATCTCCAAGTCACGCAACTCATAATCCAACACACTGATTGACATGATGCAAAACTGTAAGTATTTCTGTCTTATATATATACTATAAAAAACAAAAACGTTTTATGATAAGAAAGGAACTCCCACACATTCACACAATCAGCACATTGGTTATCGTTAGGCCAATCGGACGATCCGGATTCCAATGTACATTTTGCTTTTTAGATAATCTAAATACAAGAGCTTGAAACCTGAACCGTTTAATCTCAATCTAACAACCACTGATGTGCTGACTGCATGAGTGCATGGAATTGTGTTGACTGCGGGCAATCCAAATTCAAGAGGCAAGACACGGCGATAAGGTTTAAAATTGAGGTCTGTAACTGCAATTCTGGTCGCAGCATACAGATTTTAAGATATTTGTAACTGTATTGTGACTGCAGTTGCAGCTACATTGGCTGCATTTCTTCACCAATTCCGGCAATATCAAAGATACTAATCGCAGCCATAATTTAAAACAATGTTTCTTGTAAGCACAATGTACAAAGAGTGAATTACCTGCTGCAGGGAGACCACCTATGTACTCCAATCAGATGTGCATGTAAAGCTGATTGAACATCTTTTCTGTTAAGATAATTGACAGTTTCGTCTTCAACGCATACATCAATCGTTTCGGTCACTTGCTATTTGACAAATGACAACAAAAACAAGACCATCATGGCATACTTCAGTATTTTAAACTTGTTTGTAAAAACTGTAAATGAATGACATCCACGCATTCAGATACATTGGTGGTCGATCGATCAAGATTGTGTGGTCTAGATTTCAATGTATACATTTTTTTGCATTATTTTAAAAATCTAAAATATGAACTTGAAATTTGGACCATGTGATATTTGATTAAACGACCGCCAATGTGCCTGCTGCATGCAGTCACGGGATTGTGATAGCGCACAGTCCAAATCCGATGATAAACTCACCTGAGGATTGAGGACTTTGGTTTGTGAAAACACAGAAGATATACAAACATCAAGAGTGACATCATACTTGTCAACAAATCTGCTTGTTTCTGTACTAACTTGGCTCATTACACTTGAACAAATGGGAGAAACGGCACCGTTATAGTATTCTCTCACATATCTTGAATAGTTACAAACTGAAGTGAACATTTTAAATGTTAAGTCTGAGATCAATCCATGAGACCAAAAGAACTCAGCTCTCGAATTAAAATCTGTTGCAAATTCTAGAACTGGATTACCAAGCTGCATGAAAGAAAACTCGTTAGCTACAAAGCACTGATACAAACACGATACTGACATCGACACATAACCACTCGTAATAAATTAAGAAAATAAAAGTGATTGAATGTAACCACATGTCACATGTGTCAATATCGTGTTGGACACTGACACTGTGACACATGTCTGACACCGGACATGTCTTCGATCTAATGTGTATTACATAGCTCATCAGTAGCTTTAGATAGCTAATTTTCATCGTCAAATTACAAATTTTCATCGTCATTATTTATTTTGCCTAGTTTTCTTCGGTTACTTTTACAGAAACCAGAAAGAAAAAGCTGGCACCAACATAAAGGAAAAGGTGATGAAGCCTAGCACTAGCAGGATAAGAAAAGAAGAATAATTGGAAGTTTGTGCTTTAACTCACAGCAATGCCTTTTAAATTAAACAACTTCTCCTTTTTGTTGAATTGGAGCATAAGCTCAGCCAATTGTGGAACATAATGACCTAATGATAAATTACAAAACACATCATTAGCTGCATAATTATGTTATTAGTCCTTAATATTCAATATTTCAAAATGATTCCTAGAATTGTAAAATGTAAATCAAATTCGTCTTGATTTGTTATCAAACGTGTCTTCGACATTGTTACCAACGTATGGACGGACTCGATTGAAGTTTTACAATTTCAGGATCATTTTAGAATATTCATAACGTAACAGACTAGATTGATGCAAATTGGATATTTATTCAATAATAAATTATTGTTTTACCGGCATAGCTCTCTCCTACGATGAACAAACTTCTGTTTCTGTATTCAGGGAACTTCACAAACCAGTTTTGCAAGAAGATTAGATTATCCCTGGCTATAAAGAGAAAGACAAAACAATTTCAGAAAACCAAGACAATCTTTAAGGTACATGACATGTCTGCAAGAAAAACAACACCATTATGCAGTGGACATAACATACATAACTTTAAAGTAAAAGAGTAGATAGTGTAATAACATTATGCTATGCAAAACTTTAGGAGAAAGGGACATGACATAATTTAGTAAAAGGTAAAGAGTACAAGAAAAGAAAAAGAGAGATAGAGAAACAAATAAATTTATCTTTAGTAACATAAAAATGTTTGAATCAAATGGTGCTTGACCATTCAAAGGAATAAAATTGAGAATCATTCTAAGATCAAATAGAAGGATGAAAATTGAAAACTTGCCTGTAATCTTGTCATTTACACCTTCATAAGATGAAGTATCAGTTGAATAAGAAAATCCTACTCCAATTGGTGATTCCAAGTACAACATATTTGCCTCTGCAACTCACATTTACACAATGCTTATGAGATTGTTATTGTTAAGCCAAAAATGACACCACCACATTAATGGAAATTGGAAAACCATAATATTATAAAGGGTTAAATATGTTTGTAGTCTTATCAAATCCACAATTTTTTAAGTTTAGCCCTACATAAATTTTGTTCAATGATAGTCTATTTTGCTTCAATAAGGACTAAATACATGAGCTAGTAACACTTATTCTGGCCATGTTTGAATAAACAGCTTAATCAAGCACTTATCATATAAATGTTCATGTATAAGTTAATTCTATAACAAAGATAAAATAAAGTTAAATTTATTTCGTATACACTATAAGCTATTTTCAAAAGCTATCTTGGAGAACTTACATAAACAACTTATGGATATGTCATAAGTTGTTTCCACAAATTCTTCCGTACAATCTCACAAGCGTTTATCCTAGTAAATAAGCTCAGATAAACTAAACCATGCAGGACCTTTTTGTAAAAAAAAATTAAAATAGGGACTAAAATGGGACAAAATTTATAGACATTAAACTTCAAAAGTCTTGTTTTTATAAAGACTAAAAACATATTTAACCTTAATACAAAATTAGTGTAGACAAGAATTGATTGATGAAAGTACAAACCTGTGTTCCAGCTGAATTGGTTCCTAACCAAAGCCTCTCCTTTAGGCCTAAATGGCCCATTTTCTGAAAATGCACCAACACCAAGAGAAGAACAACCAGGCCCTTCAAAACAGCATGAAAAAAAGTTCAATTTTTCACAAAACTTCAAATTTTTTATCTATGTGAGTGATGAGAATCAATGTTACTAATAAAAGAAACAAAAACTAAAAACCACCTCCATTGAGCCAAAGAACAAGTGGTTTGGAAACAGCATCATTTTGAGCTTCAACAAAGTAGAAAAAGAGTGCTTTTTTGTTTTGATCATCAACATTTACATAACCTGAAAACTGATGAAAATCAACATGTGGTTGACCAGGTAAATTTGTGATCTTATTAGGGTGTGAAACTGCAAAGGAACATTGATGAAGTAGAATTGCAGCAACACACATTGCAATGGAACAACAAAGTAGAGAAGACATGGTTTTGTTCTTCTTCTTCATTGTCTTTGGTTTTTTTTCAGTTTCAGTTGCAGCAAGTACTAAAAAAAAGCTTAGTGTTAAGTGTGATGCTTCTGTTCTTTGTATATAAGGTACAAAAGTTTTTACCTTTTGTTGAGTAGTAAAGAAAGGAAAATGAAAAATGTAATAGTTAAAATTGAATATAAAAAAGGGTTAAATAAATAAATAGTCCCCCTACATATACCAACATTTAATTTTAGTCCCCATAAAACATTTCTTAGGCTTTTGGTCCCTCCACAAATTTTCATCCATGAAATAAGTCCACATTCTCAATATAAAGCACGGACTAATTTCATGGAAGAATAATTTTGGAGGAAAATACTTAAAACTTTGAAAGTGAACGGCAGAAGAGACAGAATAGTGAAGAGAGAAAAGGTTAATTGGACAATATGCAATGCAAGTGCACGTGAAGTTTTAGACATTTTTTTAGTCTTTTCTATCTTTCATGAATGAATGTACCGGCTAGAATGACTACAGTGTATGTGATGCATCACACTTAAAAGGAGATTTCACCCAAAAAAAAAAAAAGGTTTACAGAATTATAATGATGTGTTGTAATACAAATTATATATTAGTTTTAATACATAATTTTTTTAAGAGTTACCACCTATTTAGATATTATCTAATTCAATTCTTTCACCATAGTCATTTTTATAAACCAATTCATTCAAAATCAATTTCTGTCACCTCAAAATCAATTACACACATTATATGTATAGTTAACTTTTGAAAGAGGTATAATTTATTATAGAATTTTGACATATATAGATATTCCCGATTAAATTTCCTTTTCTTCCATAATTTATTCTAATAAAAACTAAAATTTTAGGATTTTACCCCCAATTTTTTTTCATCAAGTGTGTTCAACTCTAACTCACTTTTAATCAAAATTAATTCTTTTAATTTCCTTAATCTACTTTGTGTAATTTGGTATTACAACAATGTGATCTTGTAAAAGCTAGAGAGTGTGGTGTTTGTAAAATTTCTATAGTTGATTTCAACAAATTCAATGTAATGTAAAAACATTCATGCGCTTTGTGTTGTAGCATCTTGCCCGACTAAGGTTTTGCTTGCACATTTTGAAAGAAAAGGGAGGGGGTTTGGAAAAAATGGAAGGAGGAAATGGAAGAAATAGAGTACGAAGGGATCAAAGACTTTGGGTTTATTTTTCTTCAAAATATAAAATTCTCTTCATTTAAAGAACTAAAAAATTGTATTGGAAGTTTTTTAATGAGAGAAACTCCAACTTCTCTCTAGGTTTTCTTTCTCTTTCACTCATCAAGGAGGGGTGGTTTTAGGTCATTTTTGACCTAGAATCACCCCTCTGTCTCTTTTTTTCCCTTTCTTTCGATCTAAATAAGTGATTTCCACATATATCAAATGTTTTCTTTTGTATTTTTTTTTGTGATTTCGTCGTCTGAGTGCGACGTTGTGTTGTTCATCGCCTTGTGGGGTGTTGTTTGATTTCTCATTTTGTTGCGGTGTTCATTTGGTTCATCTTGATAGATTAGCTTCAGTCAATCACAGATTCAATCAATGATTTGGACGTCAACGTTGCAGATCCGGAAGCAAAGGCATTATGGTGATTTAGATTTTATCATATTATTTGTAAGCATTTTGCCGTTGTATGCTATTAATTTTGGTGCTATGAGTTTGCTCGGAGATTCATCCTTTACATTTTTAGCGAACTTGATTCTGATGTATTCTATCAATTTGAATGAATGAATATCATTTAGTTTTTGTCAAAATAAAAACATTGTATTGGAGGAGAGTTTAGGAGGGTTTATATGAATTCTTCAAATTTATTATATATATACTATATATAAAGAAAACTACCCATTTCAGTACTTTTGAGCTGGATTTTTCTTTCAAAAAATACCCTCAATTTTCAATATAAATAACACATTTAACAAATAAATAAGAATAAAATTAAATATTAAAACAAATGTAACAAACACGATTTGAATATTTTTTGTATTTTTTCCTTTATCATTTAAAAAGTGTAACAAACTAGATGAATATATTTATACTTACTTTTTCATCATTCCAATTATACTCTTAAACAACTTTTTCTATAATAAAATTGTTGTTGGTGTCATTAAAAAAAGAATTTAGATTAGATTTTTTTGTTATATTGTATTATTGTTGGTGTCGTTGAAATAAATAATTATGTTAATTTGATTTTTATAACTTGAAAGCAACAAACATTTATATTTTTTTTAGTTTTAATCAAAATCAAAATATGTCGTTCATATTTTTCAAACGTTAGCGCAATAAAAAGAGAGGAAAGAAAGACACTCATGTGCCCGTCTTTTCGCTAGTGTTGTTATAATATTCTTTAAATTAAAAATATATTAATCATAAACATTAATTTATTACTCTTTAAAAAACATTCTTTCAAAAAATATAAAAGATTCCTCAATTTTGCTCTACATTTTCATTCCCAGAATCATTCATTCTCCAACTCCAAACTCACAAACAAATGTAAATGTAAGAGTAAGAATTAAGTTTGGTTTTGTTTCACTCTATCAAATAAACAGAAAACTCACTAACATAACTCTAGCTAGCTAGCTAGCATGCATATGGAATGCAATAGTGAAGTGAAGTGAAGAGTGATTTCCCATCATGTCTGGTTCATTCATGCTTTGCAATTTGAATTATGTATTGCATTGCATTCTTTGCGTCCCCACCCACCACCGTTGCCTTGCGTCCCCATCCATGTCACTATCATGCCATTTTTGAAATTATTTTTCATTATCAGATCTTTCTTTTAAAAGTAATAATACTAAACATTGATGTGTGGGGATATTTGTCTTTTTTTGTTGTTGTAATTTTTAGAATATTTCTTTTGTGAATTTTGCATATATAAACTTTTAAGTAGTTTACTCGAAGGTTAGCATTTTTTATTGGAAGTTTTTAGAGGCTTAAAAAAGCAATTTTATTTTGTAAGAATTAAAAACAAATTTATGAATATTTATAATGATCAAAAACATATTTAACTTAAAAATATATTTTCTCATAATAAGAGGTTATGAGTTCGAATCCAATGATTAATTTAATATTTGAAGACAAACATATATTCGAGGAAAACATGTACTATCATTATAGACAAAAATACATAAGATTCTCTTGAAGCTAACATCTAAAGTTCACATATTCTATTGGTGTTTAGAAGCACACATTTCAACGGGAGCTGCAGTTCATTTCCCATAGTTCCTGTTACCTCACGAAACAAACATGCAAGGTGGGTAAAGTCTTCCATTTTGTTGTCGTTTTTCACTTCAGATTTTAAAAAATTTACCCCACCAGACATGCATTATATTAGATGTCATCTTTTATAAGAGGCTAAAACTCAAAAGAGATATTTATTGTGAGAGATATGGAGTATAATCAGTGCCGGAGTCAGGAATTTTATCGAGTTTGGACAAAATTTTAACCGTAAATTCACATGTGATATAATATATAAATAGTCATAAATTAAAATAAAAGAGGTTCGTCATTTTGTCGATAAAAGTACAATTTAAAACAAGAGAGATGAAACATAACATGACAAAAGTGTGCTAAATAAAATGAGTGTTCCCATGAGCTTAGCTCAGTTGGTAAGGACAATGCATAATATATGCAAGGTCTGAGGTTCGAACCCCGGACACCACCAAAAAAAAAGGGGGGTTAAATGTCCTTTTCGAAAGCTCTTTGCGGTGAATGTTCGAATAATATCAACATCATCAAGTGACTTGAATATCTCCCGCTCGGTGTAACATATCATTAAGTCATTGAACCACACATCGTTGATCTTGTTGGTAACAATTATTTCTCACGGGCTTATAAAATTATTTTACTAGCTTATTGACACGGCTTGATAATCGGTGGACTTCTAACTTTTGTTGATGTTGGCAATAGCTTTGGTGCACCCACTATGGTTGAAGATCCACAAATTAGAAGTTAAAATCTGATTTATTATGCCCTATTGTAGAAGTGATTGTAAGTTTTTTTAGATATGAAGTGAGTGTAAGTTGTAACTTTATATTATGTCATTTTGTCTAATAAGCTATTATGAATAGTGATTTAAATTTTGTTACCATAAATTAAATGAGCAATGGAGTATATATAGATTTTGATTTATGTGAGTATTGAGTATTTTTGTGAGTATTGATTATTGGTTTGGTGAATGGTATAATAACTCATAGTTAGGGAGAATTATTTTAGTTAAGCCACTTCAAGAATTTATTCTAAAAATTGATTATAGTAATCAATTTCAAATTTCAATGATATTGATTACAATATTTTATTATATTGATTAAACTAATTTTAGTGGTGATTTTATGAATTATTCATTTTTAGAATTTATAGTAGAATAGAAAATATAAAAAATAAAATAAAACAATGATAAGTTTTAGTGACAACCGCAACCGTAGGTAGAAGTCCATAATGTTTTTAAAATAGTCTCCTTAGAATTACCTAGGTTTTGTAAATGTGGAAAACATGCAATGACAACCATTTGACAATAACATACAGATTTAGCTACGAAAATTTGCCATATAGTGACGGATTTTGGCTGTCACTATAAGTCAAATTTCTTGTAGCGATACAAATAAGGTATGGGTTGAGCTCGGACGTATGCTCAGACGCTAGGTGGTAAATCTACCTCGAAGTATAATTGAGCACAAATTTTTACTTGAGATCAGTTGTGAGTTGTGATATATAGTGTACACACCCTAAAAACCTTTTTAAGTTGAGATTCTTCTATATATCCTCCAACTTTTTAATGAATACAAACACATTATATATACTAGCGAAAAGATTGGCATGTTAGTGTCCATTTTTCTGTTCTTTTTATTGCACTAACTTTTGAAAATTATAAACAGTGTTTTTTGTGAAATTTTGATTTTTGATTAAAACTAAAAATATAAATGTTTGTTGTTTTCAAATTATAACAAACCAAGCTAACCATGATTATCTATTTCAATGACATGAACAATATAACAAAAAATTTATAATCTAAATTCTTATTTTTTTAATGACATCAACAACAATCTTTAATATAGAAAAAGTTGTTTAAGAGTATAATTGAGATTATGAAAAAGTAAGTATGGATATACTCTCTAGTTTGTTACACTTTTATTTTAATAATTGACTTTATTACTCTTATCAATTTGTTATATGTGCTTTTGTATTGAAAGATGAGGGTAATTTCGAAAAAAGAAAAAATTAGTCCAAAAGATGCAAAACATACTATTTTCTTTATATATAGTATAGATGTAATATACAGAATAAAACAATGCAATACTATCCTTATACAAACTAGCGAAAAGACGGGCACATTCCGTTTTTTATTGCATTAACTCGTGTATATTATCAACAATATTTTATCGAAATTTGCATGTAACTTATAAACAAAATTTTATATAATTTTTTTGATATAGATTAAAATTATGGTAAATTGTTTAAATTGACTCTGTAATATACACGAAGTTTGGAAAATGACCTTGTAAAAATATAAACACATATTGGAACCCTTTAATATACTTATAATCCATAAAAGTGGATTTTTTCATGATTTTTTGCATACATGTTTACGATGTTAAAATACACCGTTCCGCAAAAAATTATAACTTTCAGACAAGAGACCAATTAATTATAAATTTTTAAAGTGTAAAAAATTTAAAAATGAAAACAATAGAAATCTCGATCTAGAAATTGAAATTTGAGCTGACTATATCATAAGAACCTTCATCGTAAAATTTTAGATTTTTTAAACAAGGATGAATTAACTATGAATTGTTTAAGAAATTCATAATTATGGGGAACAAGAAATTCATAATTAATTATTTCCTTATCGAAAAATTATATTTTTTGTGAAAAACTATAGTTCAACGTCCTAAACATGAATGCAAAAAATCATGAAAAATTCAACCTCTAAGTCATTTTTTAAGACTTCACGTATATTAGAGGGTCAGAAATAAGAAGAATCTAAAATTACGAGGTTATAATATCCGTTTTTTATTTTTACAGGATAATTTTCCATACTTTACATATATTACAAGATCAATTTTAACGATTAACCCTTAAAATTATATGTATAGATATTTGTGACTTTCAAATGTAACAAACTCAACAAATCATATTTATCTTTTCATATTGACAACAATAATATAACAAATATAATAAAAATTAGTTTTTTTAATAACACAAACAATATAACATTATTATAGGAAAATATATTTAAGGATATAATTGGAATAACAAAAAAGATAGCCCAAAAGAACCGAAACATGTTATTTTCTTTATATATAGTATAGATACAACCATTTTAATGGATAGAATTCTAATGGATGGAGAATATAAACAAATTAATGTCAACGCAAGGATTGGTCTAGTGTTGTAGACTTGATATCTAAGAGTGTGTTCCTCTCAAAGTTTAATGATCGAATTCTTCTGATAATAATAATTAGAGTAAATTACACTCTCCTCCCATAAAAGAAGCTTGAATTACACTCACTTTCCCTCTTAAGTTAAAATATACACTTCCCTCCCTTGAAAAATAAAACGTACACCCCCCTTCTCCATGAGATGCTTGAATTACAAGCCTCTTCCTTAATAATTAAATATGAACTACAATTTAATCTATTTTAACATTATCTACTAATTTTAAAACTCCATTTAAGAAAAAAAATCATTTATTTGTAATTTAATTATCAATGATGATTAAATTTAAATATTATATTATTAATTTTATAATTTAGAATATAAAATTCATTTATAAATAACCATATTGTATCGACTTTAGTAATTTTTTACTCATTTTAATTTTATTTTGTGCAGTTTTATATTTTATAATTTATAATAGGTTTAAAATTAGACGTTAATGAAATTATGAATAAAAAATGGAGAAAAATATGAATTTGAATTTTGATTATATTAAAGTGGACCCACAATACTATTTTTCTTCAGAATGTGTTTGATTTTTATTTTATTTTATAAATTACTAGAAATAAAAAAAAACTTATTAAGAGAAGAAATTGTAGATTTTAACATATGAGCATGGGTGGCCCTGGGCACCATACTTTCAGGGGCACCAAAATTTTATTTTTTTAACTATATATATATATTAAAGAGAAATTTATATTATTTAAATTATGTAAAATACTTGCTAACAATTGGGGCACTAAAATTAGAATAATGGTATGGAGTATGAATAATTTAAGAGTCAGATTTTTAGGTCTTATATATTAACACTCTAAAGTCATATTATTTTACTCAAGTTTATGTGTATCCTTTCTTTCTAATTCTAAATCTTTAATCTCTCCATCTTAATTTTGTTAACAGACATTCGGCAACAACCAAAAGTATAAATGTCAGTGTCGTATAGATATAATATAGTCTCTTAAGACTAGGTACCATACGATCCATTTATTTATTTAATAGTCATACAAGTTTTTTTTTTTTTTTATAGATATAAGGAGTCTCTTTATAGTGGTTTATGAATATAAACATTGAATTGTGATCAATGTGTGCTATTGTGTTAAACATGCTTTCTTTAGTTAATAAATTCTCAAGTGTTGAGTGTAGCTTTGGAGCATGGATCCTAGTTTAAAGCTAGTTGGTTCGCATCTTAACAATCCATACTCATGTTCTTTTTACACAGTGCCAAATGAAAATATTCAATAATCTTTCAAGTTCATTTCTTTTATCCTTGTGTATTTTTTGTTAATTTTTTTTTATAAGGCACAATCTCATGATTCGCGCAAGGCATCCAAATTCATAGGACCGGCCCTGCATAAGAGGGGTAAGGAATGTAATTCAAGCTTCTTTCAGGGGTGGGGAGTGAAATATTTTCTAATATGTTTTGCATAAGAGGGGAGGGGAATGTATATTTTAACATAAAATGGGAGGAAAGTATAATTCGTGTTTTGTTGTTTGTTATTTGTATACCTCTCTATGTGCCACCTTGATGCATAAAGCTGGTTTGATTAGTTGAGTTGTATGCTTGTCATTTGTATACCACTCTAGTGCATCTTGCAAGAGTTGGTCTTTGTATTGGAGTTGTTCTCCTTATTTGATTGTATTTTTGACTGAGTCAATCACTTGTGGTTGAGAGAAAGTGAGAGGGGATCTCATATCTATGAAAGTCTTATCTTAGATAGAAATTCACGAGTAATGATTAGGCAAAAAGACGATGAACAAACAAGGCGTGTTCACATAAAACTATGAACTAATACTATTGAGAGTGAATTTTCTTTCTTGGCATGGATGCCTCCAGATGTAGATGACGTTGCACCGAACTAGGTTACCAAACTTCTTGTGTCCTTATTTATTTCACTTTACTTTATTTCTATTTATTATTTATTGTGTTATATTGTTGTACCCGTTGTCTAGAACATCAGTATTGTTGAACCTGTTGTATAGGACATCAGGTACGACATATGTCCGGTGAGTGTCAGAATTTCAATTCTCAAATACTCCCTCCGTCCCAGATTAAGTGAGTCATTTGCTCATTTCACACATTTAGATAAATATATAAATGAAGGAGAGAAAAAAAGGATTTTAAGTGCTCTTGTTAAATATTGGTGCATTATCCACTATCATAAATGCAAAGTGAAATATATTGAATTGAAAGTGACAAAAGTAATATTAATTAGAGTTATAATTAAAAAAAGTAATTAATATTGTATTAAAAAGTGAAATTAGTTAGTTATTTTAAGACTACTTTTTTTACAAAAGATTCACATATGATAAATGATGTGAACTTTCCGCATAATTCATTTAGCTCTTCCTTTATTTCTCTCAACTCAAAACTAATTTACATCGTAAATTATTTTAAAGGAGTATATATATGAACACAAGTTTTGAAAATTTAACTAATGAACATGTAAAGCAAAAGTGTGCCAACATGCATGATGATGAAAAAAAAACTTAAAAGAAGGAAAAAGGACAGTAAAAGGGAGGAGGATTTGGAAATTGCACCTTCTTTCTTTCTCTTTGAGGCATGATGTAGTAGAATATGATGATCACAATGGTTATCATTACCACTTGATTCTGTTTGGTAAAAGCTTTATCCTACTTGCTTGGGAAGACAACAAGCTTGTCTTTGTTTGAGCATATCTCTCTTTCTTTTTAACCAGCTACTTGTATATAGATAATAGATAGGGTCATGTTAACTTGTGTCATAAGGACACATGTTAAGAAAGAAAAATTTGCATTGAAATATATAGCATTTTAATTTTTAAAAAGTTTAATGTACAACTTTTGATGCGTATATTTCTATATTAAGTTCGCTAACATGTGTCATTGAGGATACACGTTAGCATTTGCCTAATAGATAACACGTCTACCATATTTATTAAAAAATGGGACGTATCCATATTGTTTGGATCCTTTCCAGCTGCTGTATTGTTACTATTATCTTAGAATTGTTGATTCTAAAATCCATATTAAAATAGCATAAATTAACGAAGGAAATTTAGAGAGCGAAAACATGATATCCTTATTTATTAATTTTGTTAAGTTTGCAACAACTTAACATAATATATTTCCTCCACTAATCCCTTATTAGGTTTGCAACAACTCTATCCTAAAATTTTGACTCTAAATTTGCATTATATATGTTTTTCATTTATCTCTCTAATAACCGTGAATATTTTTCAAAGTAAAAATTTAATAGATATCTTAATCCTTATCCTTTATTAATTTTGTTAAGTCTGCAACAACTTAACCTAATTTTTCCCCTCCACTAATCCCTTATTAGGTTTGCAACAACTCTATCCTAAAATTTTGGCTCTAAATTTGCATCATATATTTTTTTCATTTCTCTCTCTAATAACCGTGAATATTTTTAAAAGCAAAAATTTAATAGATATTTTAATCCTTATCCTTATTATTTATTAATTTTATTAGGTCTGCAGCAACTTAACCTATTGTTTCTGTAGATTTTTTTTTTTGACAAGTTGTTGTACACTTATTTAGGTCCCGTTTGGATTGAGCTTATTTTGAGCTTATGAAAAATAGCTTATGTAAATAAATAAGCTTTTATTTTAATTTATAAGCTCTCACTAACGAAAATTGTATCTTCATAAACTGTTTTTTCATAAACTACCTTAAAAACTTATAAATAATACATAAAAACTTATTTATTTGCATAAGCTGTTTTATATAAGCTCTAAAATAAGCTAATCCAAACGGGGCCTTAATACGTTTACAAACAAAATATTCTAATTTCCATTCAAACTCGGCTACCCTAAATAATTTGTTAGGAACCATGAACTGCATTAATTTTTTATGTTTAACTATAAAATAATAAATAAAATTGACCAGTGCAACAATATAATTTTGTATTCTTTTTATCTTTTTTCTTTATAATTTTTTTTATTATCATTTGATTGTAATATTGTATATCTAATTTGCGTTTATTGATCGACCATGATATTACGGATTAAAGATTATTTATTGACCTCTATTATAGTCGAGAAGACCCGTGCGTCCCACGAGTCAAAAGTCTGGTTCCTCTTTAATTTAGTCACTAAAGTTTGTGATAAAGGAGTTGATTTTTTTTACAATCACTAGTTTTTGGTCGCTAATTTTATTTTTTAAAATATTTAATTAAAGAATGCAGATTTTGTGTTTATCTATATTTGGTGCAACAGTTGTAGATCGAATATGATACATTGTGGGACTTGGATTCCCTCTGATAGAAGTTTCACGGAATAATGAACCTTAACCAATGTTGATTTCAGAATCAAACGAGTCATGTTAAAGTATACCATTAATAAATCATTTTTAAAGGATCTTAGCCACTAATTTACGTCTGTAATTGGGTCACACATTTGAAGTAGGGAATCCATTTCCATATCCGTACCTCTAGAAAACTCCTTGCATTTTTACCACGTTTTCCTTCTAAAAAGCTCTTTAAGTCCTTTAAAAAAGAATTAAGTTCTTGGAGTTTAACCACAATACATTCTTACCTTTCTGTTGTTGGTCCATTTAAATTAACGTCAAGAATACTGTCTCTTTCAACATAATCCATTATATATCATCATTTTGGTGTAATAATTATAATGGAGCACAAAAGGGAACTATATACATGTATCCACAATGGTTATATCTTTGTTTTTATACGTGCCAGAATTTTTTTTTAAAGTCCAGAAACCCTCGGTATTCGAAGTGATAGGAGTTAGTCTCATATTAAAATATATATGTTTATTTTTTCAAAAAAAAATTGAAATCAAGAAAAAAAATGTTCGATAACAAAGTAAGTTGATATCTTTGGTTAATAATCATGTCTTTATAGGGGTTGTACTTGAGTACCTTTGGTTTTGACGTCTTTATTCTTATCTCTCTCATCTAAATAATTTAATTTAATCATTCATTATTCATTTTCTCTTATCTAAAATAAACTAAAGGCACTTAAAGACAAAGACAACTCAAATATCTCCCGTCTTCACAGGAGAGTAATTAAGTGATACCGAGAGAATTTGTAAAAGTAAACCTAATTTGAGTTGCTTTAAACAACTTTCAACGGGGTCTAAATCAATTTTAAGAACAATTGTAGCTCAACCACTGCTCTCTCAAGCCCCTTTTCTCATTTAATTTGAAACAACCACTGCTCTTTTTTTTTGTTGACAAAAAACAACCACTGCTCTTATAACATAAGGGATGGTCGTTACACATTACACTCACCAGAAATGTTAACCTAGGGACAAATTCAAATTTAAAAAGTTTGGACACACTCATGTAAATATATATATTTTTAAATGATAAAATGAATTAACGATGTTGAATGATGTAACTAATTTATTTATCTTTTACTTTTATCATTGTTGTGAGTGTATCCAAATAATTATATTTGTATTTGTGGTTATGTAAGACTATCTCTGCAATCACATACATATATTTTTTCTTCTGACAAAACATGCATATTTATATATATATATATATATATATATATATATAAATGGGTGAAATAATACAAACCAGATCCTTGAACCAAAAAATATATATATAAACCAACAGCACATTTTTGCTCGAGATGTTCTAAGAGTTTAATATCATACGTACTACTAAAATAAAAAAGTTTGTTTTTTGGTAGATTAAACATAAATCTAATTACTTCTCACTATGTAGATATATTTTTAAAATTAATAAAATGAAAAATAAAAAATTATATAGCAACAATGAATACCAATTAAATTTGTGTTTTTCATTGAATACCAATTTTAATCCCTAAGATTTTTCTAGTCTCACCCCATATAGTTCTAGTTACACCCAATTTTTTTTAAAATTTTTACAATAATACCGAAATTACCTTCTCCATGTCAATTTCTTAAAACCTTTTTTTCATTATCACTTTTAACCTTTATCCTTTTTCACCCACAAACCACCATGGATATACAATCAATACCTACTAAAGTCGCTAATTGAATCAACAACTTTTCCATTGATCCGTACACTATTCAAGTGAATTTCATAAATTTCTTCGAGTTTCTATTTATCGTTTGCTCTATGATTTATTCGATGTTGTTAATTTCACCATTGTCGATGTTGATATTGTTAATTTCACCAGGGATGTTTGTCGATGTCGTTTTGTTTGTTCCATGGTATAACGTGATTTAAGTTTACAGGGTAGCGTAATTTAAGTTTATAGGTTATAAACTGCGTAAATGAATTTACGTTAGTTTACTTACCTTAAGCAAAATGAGTTTATATAAACTAAGTAAGCTCAGTTTACAATGTGGGTGAACACGTGAACATGTACTCGTAAACTTAGTTTACTTAACTCATGTAAACTGAGTCTACATAAACTATGTAAACTTAATTTACGTATACATAGAATCAACACAGTCCAACTAAAAAAAGTAGGAGACCAGATACAAGCGTGCATGCCGAAAGAGATGAAGAATTGAAAACTTACAAACCCTAATGGAGAAGACACCAGAGCGATTTGCTGCTCTTGAAGATGATACTCGAGCGGAAGGAATGAGATGAAGGCGTCCAGACGTGTGCGTGCTTCTTTCTGGGTTTGAGGGAATAAGTGAATTTTTCTTTTGAAGAGAATACGTGAACTGTGTTTTGTGGGTTTTGAATTAAATTGAAATTTTTATTCTAATTAAATTGTAACTTGGATTATTTGGGGTGTGAGTAGTGTTGAGACAAAATTCCTAATTAATTTTAAAGATAATAAACCTTTATGATTAAAGAATTAATGGACTTTGATTAATTTCTTGGTATTTAACTTGTGCTCTTGAGTGTTCAACTAAGACAGGAATAATGTTTAAATCATACCAAGATACAAGAAATCAAAGGACATTTAAATTCATGATCTAACTCTGAAGAACTACACACCGAATCTCAATAGCATTAAAATGCACTAAAAACCTCAACTGGGAGAGGGGGTATCAATGATACTAACCGAGAACATACCACCAGACCAAAGGACGTCGTAATGGAGTTGAAGAATCTAATTATGAATAGGTTGGAGTGGTGATTTTGTGGAAAAAAAAACGTGGATACACTGTGTATCAACTTGAGAGTAAGCTTATACAACAAGGGAATGAAGAGTGATATGAGTGAAACGGAGACCACAAAACATGTTAACGTACCAAAGAAAAAAAATTATGTATTAAAAATCGGGCCAACTTCTTTATTAAAATTTTAAAAATTATTTTTCACAATAAATATTTATTATTTATAGAATCTTTAACACGTGACATGTTAGCATGACCTATATATTTATCAGTGTGCTACCAATAAAAAAGTTATTGATGAGATAAAACCGCAAGTGCACGGTTCTACCGAAGTAGTAAAAAGAGAGTATCGTTTCAACAGGGAGTTGTTCAATTCAAATAACTTTATTTGATGATTAGAATAAAGTTCAGTTGTATAGATTGGATTTTTAACGATAGAAAATAATGATAAAAAGCGTCTTGAGCTTATTGGTTCATCTTGGTGACAAACCCTTCTCAAACCAAACTCTAAACCTAAACTTTATATTGGACCTACTTTCTAAAGACAAGTTTTTTTTAAGCGTATCAAAGTTTCTCTCGAAATCATTGAGTGTGTTCCTCTAGCAACCACACTTATTCTCATGGTTGATTGCTATTAGAATCCTTGAAGAACGAAACTTTATTTGTCTCAAGGTTTGCTAGACTATTCTCATGTTTCGCAATCCTTGTCTAATTTCACTTGTTCCAATATCAACCCTCCGCTGTCGCTTTATGAGTTGACATTTGTGATGATGAATTAACAAATACTAACCCTCCGTTGTCGCTTTATGAGTTTGGTATTTATTAATTCATTATATAAACGGTGAAATTAGATTAGAAAGTAGATTTATATAAAATTAGGGTTCGAGGCTTGGTTTGATTAGGATTAGGTCACTAGACTCATCCAACAATCCCAAGACAAGAGAAGTCTACTCACTCATGTTCATCGTAGACATAGAAGAGAAGAAGAAGAACATAAATAAAATAACAAGAAAGCAAAAGAACTTTTATTAAGAAAGACAATTGTCACTATTGAATTCCAAGAACAAAAGATGATTTGTTTTGATAGCTAGCTACTCTATTTATAGTTTACAATGACTTAAGCCCTAAGAAATACATCACTAGAATGTTCCACAAGAAACCACGGGCTTTTAGGTCAGAAATAAACTAATAGGTAGCTTGTCCTCGAAGCAGAAGCAACAAAAGAGCGAACTTGTGATTTTGGGAGAGCTTCTCCAAGCTTTAGAGAGTTTGACCTTCTCTGAAGGTGTAGTATTTTGGGTCTGGATCAATGATTCATAGAGAATTTATTCAGTAAGATAAACTTACAAATTCCTTCATATGAGAGCTAGTGTGGTGGACGAGATGTCGAAGGAAATTGTGCAACTTCTTTCAAGGGTGTGGGAGTCTTGGTCTCCTCCTAAGGTGAATGTTTTCTCTTGGCAGCGGCTTCAGGATAGGATTTGATCCTTGTGGTATTTCTTGTGTTTTCTGTAATGAGCATGTAGAGTCAGTTTGTTTCATTTTTTATAGATGTCATTTTTTAGGTCGGGTGTGGTATCATGTGTTTAGGTGGTTGGGGTGGAAGTTTGTTTTACATTCAAATTTAGCGAGTCTTCTTATTATTTTGTTAGACTTAGGTAAGGGAAAAAAAAAGAGGTTAGGTTTCTTATTAATTTATAAAATGCTCACATATTTTTGGAGAAGGAGACGTTTGTGATCTAGTTGGTTCACCTCTTGGAAGTGGTTTTTAGGAAAACATTATGGTCACACATGTTCCTTCTATGAGTGGGATTATGGGCCCATTATGTGTTGGAAACAATAATGTATTGTGGTGGATTTGTATAGGGGTTGGTTGTCTTGGGAGTTATGTTCCAAGTCTTCCTCTTTTTCAGTTGTGGTAGGGTGTTCTTATAGGAGTTTAGAGGGTTTTCTAACGTTGTTTTAGTTTTTGCTTTTGTATTTATTGTGGGAGGGATTCTTTGATTTTGATATCACTTGACTTGAGTACTTCTTCTACTCAAATTTTTATATTTGTTTGTACTCTTATAGGAGTTTTCTCCTCTCTATATATATAATATATATTTGACATTCAAAAAGTGTTGTAAAGTTGATGTGCAGCCTCGTACGTGGAAAGACTATATTTAATTGAACTCATTCTCCTTCTCTTTCTTAACTGTTCATCTTCATCTCGGTGAAAAAATAATTGCTCATTCATCTTCTTTGCTCACCTCCGCTTCAGTTCTTCTTTCTCCCTTGATTTTCATTATCTAGCGCATTTGCTTTAACTTCCACTTTCAACTTGAAATTAATCAGAGAATGTTGGAAGTTGAGCACAAATTGCCCATTTTCTTCATCCTAAATTGAGATTCAAAAATAGAAAGTGAAAAACTACGAGATATTTTATAGGTTCGATCTTCAAACTTGTTGGTACGCTGTTTTTCAACGAATACCACACGAATTTTGACGAACCAATTCACAAAAGTACCGCAAACCAGTAGGCGCGAATCAATTCGCGGTTCCCTTGTTAGGGGAAGAATTATGTGACTATGGTAGGAGGTTTGTCTTGTGAAATAGTATTAGTGAAGGAAAATTGCTCTTCTAGCTTCATATTTTGCTCACTTACACTCTAAAAATACCAAAATACCTTCGGGCCCCAGTAAAAGTTAATTGACGTCGTCCACAACCACAGTTAACTATTATTGGGGGCGAACGACAATTAACTACTAATGAGCTCTATTATGTAGACAACAACATTCATAATATCAACAAGGACACAAATGGCCTATCTAAAGACATGTATCTCACAATCACAATTGCAGAAGCAGTACAACAAATTCGACAACAACACTCTTCTCATAAGCAACAACAATACATAATAATTCATAATTCAATAACATTACATCAATTTGACATTGCGTTAACAATACACAAATGATTCAAAATTACCAAAAATTTAACATGACACAAATTTAACAACATTTTAAACTACATTATATAAAAAAAAAACTTAAAAGTCTAAAATTAACACAAAATCTCTACTCAGAATTTGTCCACAGTTGGAACGAACACAAAGATAAACTTATTATTTTCAACCATCGAGGAAAACATGGATGTTACATCTCCATCATTCTGAATAACCTGAGGATAATAAACAGTATTCCAGAGGTCTTCATCTTTATCCTCCCTCATATCTTTGCATGGTACTTGTACAAATACATGAGACGTAGTTATATGTTCATCAATATGAACAAAGTATTGGTTAAGTTGTTCCTTCAATTCATCCAAATTATTGGTGGGGATGAAGTATTTGTTGAGTAGAACTAAAGCATGAAGTATGCCAAGTATAAATGTATCTCTTAGAATTTTTTTTGACAAACTCTACTTTGTCATACTCAGCCACAATAGCATCATAGTACAAATTAGTCTGATGACTGAACATCATAAGATATTTTAGGCTATGTTTTATTTATTTAATTTGAATTTGAAGAAAAAGAAGAGGTCATTTAGAGGAGTTGTCCATGGTTTGAGGAACATTTTGTATTGTTGTCATTCGAGTCATTGTAATTCGCTCTTTTTTTTTTCTTCAAATCATGCAACTTCATAGGTGCTTTGAGCCTTTTTATTGTTAAACCATATCATTCGGCAAACCAATACAACACATGAAGGATCAAGGGATATGAAAAATGAAGATCAATGGTTATTAGAAGGGTTTTGAAGACAATACAAATTGGGAAAAAATCATCCCAAGTTCAAAGACATTTCAAGACGGAAGAATGCTAAAAAAGGGACAAAAATTGTAGAATTTGTATCCTAACTACTACCCTGTGCGCCCATGCGCATTGGACAACCTCCCAGCTGTCTCATGCACCATTGTCATTTGCCCCTGCACTTTTCTGCGGGCAAAATTCAGTTTTAGCTTGTTTTCCAAGCTGTATTGGAGGAAAAAGCACAATTCTCATAACCTAATGACCAAGTAATGAAGCCTATAATTGGAGACAGTTGCACACACTTTTATTCATTCAGAAATTTAGCGGTACAAGACAAGGGTAAAGCGTCAGAGCTTCAAGTCAGAGGGTTTTATCCTCCTCTTGTTCTCTCTAGGGTACGTATTTCTATTGTTTTGTAATGATGTCGGTTAGGATTTCCACAATGAACATTTACTAATTTGTTGGATTCAATTTATAAAGTTTTCTATTCACTTGCCTGATTTAATTTGTATATGTTCAATTCTCATTGCTTTTTAACTAGAGGTTGACCTGATCTATAGGCTAAGGTATAAGATTGACTGTCATGTTGGTTCCCGAACAAGAACAATATTGTTTATTTTCTAAATTAATCTCTTAATTGAATATAAGTATGATTGTCAGGGTTACGATTTATCTTTAGGGGAAGTATCAAGTATAGCCCTTGTTGAGATAGGGAAAGTTTCCACCTAACTTGGGCTAAAAACACGGGCTTTCAGGGGCAAAAAATTCACAAGAAAACGACTTTTTTTTGCAAGGAACCATGTGCCTGGAGCCTAGGTCTATGCGTCTTAAGCATGTGCCTAGAGCTTCTAGGTGTCAGGCACCCCAGACCATGCACCTTTTGCATTAGTCTTTTGCTTTTCATGCGCCAGGCACTTTTTCCATGCGTCAGGCGCTTTAGTGCATTACTTTTCTGTTTTCCCGTAATCTTCCCATGTAAAGGTGTTTTATTCGTTGTTAAGTTGTCTTGGACATTGGGAACTGACTTCCTGCCTAAGTAAAGCCTTCTGAGGCCTCTTGAATCTTCATTCTTCATCTTCCCAAAGCCCAATAATCTTCTGAGGTCTTGATTTGGCAGATTTGCTTGATTTCTTCGTGATTTACTTCAAGAACCCCCTAAAATTGCTATGTTTCGGGAAGAATAGAATTACATACTCAAATATAGAAAACATTACAAATGTCCCAAAATCATAGGCAATTGATCTAATACTCATCTGATTTGCTGGTAAAATCTACAAAAATAGATTGAAAAATATGCTAAGAATAACGTAAGATGACCTGTCATCACATGGGCCGGGGTTCGAACCCCGGATACCCCACTTATTCACCTTAAATATGAATTTCTCTAACTACTAGACTACTTGGAAGGAAGAAAAAAAAACGTACATCAAGTTAATTGAGGCCCAAAATATAACACATACAAAGGTATGTGAGGTCATTAATTATTAAATTATTTTAATAATTAACATTGATAATCATCTTGGTTTACAAGAAAAACAATCTTCTCATCTTTTAATCCACAAACAATACAGCATGTGCATTTGTGTGTATTCCCAGTAGTGTCACATCTACAACGGCGAGGATCACCGCCTGGAAACTTTCTCCTGAATTCTTCATTGCAGTCGATCTTACCAGTGAGACAGGTACCACTCAATCCATTCAAATCTCGAGCACAATATTTGATGTCGGGGTACCCTACATCTAACACATTATAGGAAACAAAATTATGATAAAAATATATTGCAAGTAATTTAAGTTTTTAAGCAATAATTAGAGTTCAAATGTTCACAAGAAAGAATTGACGACATCCTAACTATATATGTTGGCACCCCAAAACAATAATATGTCATTTGTAGCACCACAAATATATGAAGAAAAAAAAAATATAAACTTGAAGGGATTTGACCAAAATTCAAAGATTTTTTATTTTTAATAATAATAATAATACCAGATTCCTTGGTGAGGCTGAAGAGAACAAAGAAAGACCACAACAGTAAAAGAATGCTTCCTAATTTCATGATGATGATATTTTCTCAAACACGTACAACACTGAATATATTAGAACAATGTCAAATAAGAGAGATAGACTGCACATAAATATATACATCACGAAAGTTTAGCCAATACTAATTGTCATTTAAGATAGAAATTTTATAGAGTTGCTTTTTTGATTAGGTAGTTATTAATTTTGGTTTCTTTCTTTCAAAAAAACAAAAATTAATGTTTGGTTTCTTGAGTGGATTTATAATTTAAAATTTTGTCATCGATACCTGAAAAGATTATCATTAGTGTCGCGCTATTAAGTATAATATCCCTTTTCTAATTGTGAAATATTAAATTGTTATTAAACAAAAAAAAAATACTAATGACAAAATAAATTATATTTAATAGTATTTACAAATTTTGTTATTAAACAAAATGACAAAATAAATTATATTTAATAGTATTTACAAATTTTGTTATTAAACAAATTTTGTCTAAATGTATTTACAATAGTGTATTCTCTTTTTGTTTGATTATATAAATACTAATGACAAAATATATTATACTTAATGTAAAAACTTTTTTTGAGGAATTTAATGTGAAAACTTTAAATATAATATATTTTGTCCTTAGTATTTATAATATTTTGGTCAGCTGATATTTTTGGCTAGGATTTTGCCTCATACAGTCATACCCATATTCTACTACTTCATTTCACTTTTACTCCATATATCTGACGAAGAATAATTGCATTAGACTACTGGAATCACTTCCTACAACACTCACAAGGCTCAATTATTAGACTACTAGAATCACTTCCTACAACACTCACAAGGCTGAACCCAAAGGGGGTTGATCAACAACATTTTTCGGTATGGTTCTTTCTTTTCTTTACTTTGCTTTTGTTGTTCTTTTGTCCTTACTTTTGGCATTTTTTGAGGATTTTTTAATATAATTACGAGTGGGCAGCCGATGTTAGGGGTTTTTTAGGGGTCCCAAATGAGTTGAGATTGCTATGTTTACCTCAATGTTTTGCCACTCTTAATTCATAAAAAATGTGAAAATTTTAAATATATTATTAAACTGCTGAAAAATTAATGTTTTGAGAATTTACGGTATCTTATGTATAAATTTCTTAAAAACAAAATAAAATATTGGACATTTATTTTATTCATAAAAAATTTACCTTTTTTTTTGCACAAACAAAAATGATATATATTAATAACACCGGTGAAGCACCCTGCACAAGGTGTGCAAGAAGTGATTCACCTAACAAGATTTACAGAGTCATAGTGACAAGTAAAGAGAGGCACAAAACAGACATAAATAATTATTGGTGAACACCCATACAGAGCAACGGATGTTTCCACCAATCATAATAACAATAACTAAAAGATGGATGCTTTGCCTTCACCCACAAAAAAGAATGTAACTTAACTTTCTCAAAAGAGCATAAGGATGTGAAGCCGCATTTTTAAAGATACAGTCATTCCGCTCCTTCCATATGATCCACACAGACGCAAATCAGATACCTGTCAAAAATAAATGTGTGCATCGCGGTAGTCCAGCCAAATGAGTAAACCGATAAAGATAATCACGTTTTACTATAGGAAACACCGCATATATGTCTAACAAACTCATAACCTGATGCCAAAGGGAGTTAGATACGACACACTCCATGAAAAGATGTCTTGCGGATTCTTGGACGTCGCACCCAACATGACATAATGAAGTCGGTGATTGTATTATGTTCCTCCTAACAAAGTTGTCGCGGGTCGGAAGTCTATTACGTAGTAAGCGCCAAACAAAAATAGAAACCTTCGCCGAAATAAACCTATGCCATACATCATCAACGAGATTCCTATCAACCTGATCCCCGACGTTGGTGATGAAGTGATAAGAGTCCCGCACCGAGTAACCATGAATGGGGTCCAACAACCATCTCTATTTGTCAGTAACATTAGCCTGCAAAACAGTGTTATGTAATAATAATGAACACTCCCTCACACTATCCTCATCCCAGGCTAACAATCGACGCCTCCACACCCACGCCCCACCCCGCTCTCTCCATCTCCTCCACCAAACACTCCTTATTCAAAGCCAAATCAAAGAGTTGAGGAAACTTAATCTGCATGGGTGAATCCCCAACCCAATGATCGAACCAAAATAAGGGGTTACTGTCATCACCGACAACCCGACGAATATTACCTTCAAACCAACCCCCCCC
>Ga0228711_1002708_pt1 | contig 27362 bp, 20 predicted proteins | sample MedpolnodulmetaG_2_FD_177996 | JGI IMG/M metagenome (GOLD analysis project Ga0228711, IMG submission 177996) | Root nodule microbial communities from Medicago polymorpha collected in Santa Monica, California, United States - brown nodules | ecosystem: Host-associated > Plants > Roots > Nodule... | reverse complement strand
ATAAATAAGTAAGACTTATTTATAAAATAATAAGTGAGACTTATTAGTAATTAAATAATTATGTATGACTTATTATTTAATTGTGAAAATAGAGAAACGCGGTCCACCGTAAGGTACAGTGTATTTAAGTGATTGACTTGATGACCACACAAGTGGTTCTATAAATAGAACACTTGTGCTGAAACATTTTGTTGGTTGAAACACTTAACCTAATTCTAAAAGTTAGAAACCCTTGCCGCCGCTCTCTAAACCTAATCTCTCTGAATCTCCGTTGGAATTGGGTAGCACCGGTCATCGGAGAAGTTCTGTTCGTGTGGACTGAGTAGAGGCATCGCTGCTTTGCTTTGCTCGTGATCAGAAACAATTCTGCTACAAAGGTTCTGCGCTTCAAGAGGTAAACACATAATCCTTAAAGTGTTTAAGAATGTGTTCTCGTTGATTTGTGATTAATGATTTAATCAAGATCCGTTTCAATAGGATTTCTTCCGCAAAGAGGATTAAATTTTTGAAAAACCCCTCTTAAAAATCCCTTTCAATATTGGACATTTACTTTGGAAATGAGCGAAACCATTTGGGTAAAGAGCAGAATTCAAAGAATCAAAATTCAATTTTAGAAATTGAGAGACAAAAAATTTAATCTATGCAAAATAGAGGATAAAAACCGATATAAAAATAAAAAGGCTTAAATGCACTTTTCACCCTCTATGTTTTAAAAAGTTGCGATTTTGGTCCCCTTTAAAAAAAATGATATTTTGACCCCCTAACTTTTGGACCTCTTTTGATTAGTTGATTTTATGTCAATTTCTCAGTCTCTGATGGTGTAAACTAGCATGGGGATAGAAGGATGTTGATAAGTGGAGTCCAAACCTGCATGGTGTCCAAACTGACATGATAAGTGGAGTCCAAACTGATAAGTGGATCCTTCTTTAGGGGGGCCAAAAGTTACACAATGCCAGTTTGAACTCCACTTATCAGCATCATTCTATCACCATGCCAGTTTACACCATCAGAGATTGAGAAATTGTCATAATCTCCATCAAAATTAGCTAATCAAAATAAGGTCAAAAGTTAGGGGGTCAAAATATCCATTTTTTTTAAAGGAGACCAAAATCGCAACTTTTTGAAACATAGGGAGTGAAAAGTGCATTTAAGTCAAATAAAAAATCTACCAACTTTTTTATAGAAAAAATACATTAAATTAAAAATAATTTCTTTTCAGGTGTAGTCAAGGTTGCCTCATGGTTTTGACAGGTTTTCCCTTTGATTGCGATAAATATGGTAATGGCCAAAATCATGACCTTAATTCATTGCCTTTAGACAAATAGAACATCGTAGAGTTCAACTGAATCACAGTCAAAGATGGTCTCATTCGATTCTAAAGATTTTGTTACATATATAAAGTGGGAAAAAAATTATGTTGTTTTTCTTAAAAACATTGAGTTAATTGTTAAATCGACTCTCTGAAAACCTGAAAAATGACCACATACAAAAGTATAGATTATATCCTTGTAATTTGATATTTTTTTTATTTTTGACCTTGTATTTTTTTAAGTAGATGTAAACTCCAGAAAAGTGGATTTCCAGGATTCATAAATAGTCCCAACGACATCCTTTTTGCATAACTGACAACGATATATCAGGGGTTACAATTGGCAGTAAATTTAGATTTTGAGGAATTGGTATGTTACTTTGACTCTCTGCTTGCAGTTAATCTCATCAAGGGAGACACTTCCTTCTTTCATGTCTATGTCGTGCTCATTTAAAATATTAAGGATATGTTGAATTCAAGAAATTACTCTATTCATCACTCGCTAAGAGAGAGTAATCATTGTGCGGACTTTATGGCGAAGCTAGGAACTATAACAGATGTTGATTTAACTGTATACTCATCTACTCCTGAAGACCTGTTGCCGCTGCTTGGGATAGATGAGATGGGAACTTTGTTCCTTAGGAATTAGTTGTTTCTGTTTCTTTTCCTGTTTTCCTTTCTCTTTTTGTTTCTCTTAATTAGCCTTGTAACAAAAAAAAAAACACTCTAGAAAAGCGACCTAAAAGTTGAATGTTTTCATGATTTATTACGCGCATGTTTAGAACGTTAAAATATGTCTTTGTAAAGTTTCATAGCATTCCGACTACGTCCAATTTATTTTGTTTTTCAACCAAAACATGTAAAATTATAATTTTGTTCTGAGTCACAAGTCAAATTTCGTTTCCTAATTTTGAAAGCATGTTTGTAACATCACAAGAACCTCTATCGCTGAATTTTTCATTAAGGTTAAGTAAACTACCCATAGCCCTTGTGAGCCTAGCACAGTTGATAAGGATATCTGAATTTCAAACATCTCACTTATTCATCTTAAGAGATGAACTTCTAGATACTAGGCTACTTGATGCGAAATTTTTAATGGGCATTTTTTTTTTGTTACGTATAAGAGTCGGTGATCAAACCCTTAGCCAATGTTCAAGGAACCATAATCATTTATCGCTTGGAACAATTTATTGTTCATCTTCAATGGATAACCAATGCGTCATGTAAAATTGTTTGATATTTGTAAATAGTTTTTAAACGATAATTTAAAATAACCGATATAACAATAATATTGTTATCTTTGCCAAAAGAAAATGTCGTAAAGTCAATAATAAAATCATTAAAAAAAAATATTCAATAAATTGAACCATAAAAACAAAGAGTAAACTACAATCTCCTCTTTTACAAGATGTGTAGATGACATTATACTTTCACATTATATTAGAATGTACACTCTCACCCTCTCTTTTATGCAAGACATATTAAAGAAAATTACACTCACCTGTCTTATGCTAAAATTTACAAGTCACTCTCTTAAGTTTTTTTAACACTTGGGTATTAGCTGAGTGGTAAGAGCTTAGCATTGTAATGTCAAAGTACCTGAATGAATAAAAATTTCTCCCTTCTTCAATTTATTTTAAAAAATATATTATTTCTAACATTCTCGTGATGAATACGCAACACACAAAATTCGAAGAAAAACAATATTGCAATTTCATTTTAATATAATCAAAATTCTAATGCATAATTTATTTGTTTTTGATTCATAATATCATTAGCTTATAGTTTTAAACTCTATTATAAAATACAAAGCAATGCAAGATAAAATTTTGAAAAATTACTAAAGCTAATAAAATACGACTATTTAAAAATGATTTTTTTTTTGGTCAAGTAGCCTAGTGGCTAGAGAGATTCACCTTAAAGATGAATAAGTGGGGTGTCCCGGGTTCGAACCCCGGCCACTGCACAAATTGTGCATTATCCCTTACCAAATAAGCTAAGCTCGTGGGAACAAAAATGAATTTTATATTATAAATCATTAAATTAATAATAAAATTTTAAATTTAATTATCATTGACATTGAAAATTATAAAGAAATGGTGGCTCAATGTTTATAGATATCGTAAACATATTTACTTATGTTAAAATGAATTAAAGTATAGTACATGTTTGATTTTTTAAGAGATAAGAGTGTAATTCAAGTATCTCTTAGGGGATAGGTGTATAATTTACTTTAGATTTTTACTACTCAAGGGAGGAGAATGCATATTTTAACATAAGAGGAGAGGAGAGAGTAATTCAAGTTTATCTTACGAGAAGATAATGTAATTTATTCAAATAAAAAAATGTCACAAAAAATAAGGTTAAGTTTTGTACTTGACCACTACTAGTACTTGTACATACCTATTGAATCCAAATTGAAATTGAACGAATACAATAGTGAACGTATTCATTGTTGTTCCCAGTCAGCACTGTGAGCAACAAAGTAGTACTCTGCATAGATGGGAAATCATAAGTGGACATCTGAAACAGAAGAAGCGTTACAAAAAGGTGTCAAGAAATACGGCGTCGGAAAGTGGACAAATATTCTGAAAGACCCTGAGCTCGGCCAAATACTTGTTGGTCGTTCCAACACTAATCTCAAGGTTGTTTATTCTATACTTCTCTAATTAATATTAGGGTTAGGGTTTTGTTCTTGTGAAATTTGAAATTAAATCAATTGCGTCTATCATTATCGGTTATACTTGATTGTTTACCAGGATAAATGGCGGAATTTAACTTCTAAGGCCACATCATTTGTTCCTTATCCTGCTGCTTCTTCAGTCAATGCTACTTCGTCTCATGTTGTTCCTGCTGCTCCTGCTCCTGCTCTATCTCTAGTCAATGCTACTCTGCAAAGTGTTACTACTGCACCACAAAATCAAGTTGAAATTCAGTCTCTTACTAACCAACCTTCTCAAAGCGATGAAGATGCCAAAATCTATCCAAAGTATAATTCTTTTCTAACTTTTTAATGCTATTTTGCAAATTGAGTATATAATTTATTTTCAAATTGACCGTACTCGTTTGATTTGAAGTAAATCGCCAATTAATTCCCCAAATTTGTAAATAGTGAAAATGACAACTATTTTGAATGACGTCACACAACTTGATCCTTATATTAACTTGTGTCTAATTTACTATCAAATTGATAACTCAAAAAGGGCAAAATCAACATTGTTATGTTCGATTTTCATAAAAATAAAAATAATCAAGTCGTGCAGGGTGCCTCATTTTGGTAAATACTATTGGTAGTTAATGTGGCCAAACTACACTGTTGAGGTAAAAAAGCACGATAATGGAGCATAATTGCTGGAAAAAACACTAGTTATTTGTTGTTAAAGTTTTGCTTTTCTTTTAGTATGTAGGCAGAGTCACAAACAATATATAAAACTCACATACACAACTACAAAGTCTCAGGTTCAAATTCTGATGAAGGTATCCATCCTAGCAGCATGTTAGATTTGTGGTGGGTACCTTGTCTGTGATGTATCGAGTTCAAGGTATTGGAATCGATGCTTATAAGATAAAAGATGAATGAGTTAGGGTTATCTATGTCTCATTGACAATGTTAGTTCAACCACGTCATATGAACAAATAACAAAAAAGTTTTGTTCTTGTATTAGTCATTTTAAATATATATATATATATATATATATTGTTCCTATTTATCTTTTCTTCAAGGTTCAATGCAACATTTTTACTCTTTTATCGATAATGTTCTTAACTATTTATTGTTAGAAAGAAATAACAAACAAAAAAATAGAATGTTGGATTGAGATAGAGCTTTGCCACCTATTAGAGCTTAAGAACTGGTCTCTGCAACTCGAGAATTAGTCCCTACAGTACACAAATATTTCACAAAAAAAAAAAGTAAACACGATATAAAATGATGAAATACAAATACTTCTCAAATTAGGCATGTGCCAACGTCGAATAGGTACCGTGTCCGACAATGACACATATAATTGTATTGAATTAGGTTGTTTTTTCAAATTATTATCGGTGTTGATGTGTGTCATGTCTAGTGTCAAAGTGTGAGAGTAGTTCCTAGTATAAATACAAGAACGTGGAGACGGTAAGAGTTTCTCTCGACTAGTCTACTAGCACTCGGTGAATCGAAACTGAAACAGAATAACGCATTCGTTGCTCTTCGTGCTCAGAAAGAGAAGAGAGATGGGAAATCAGAAGCAGAAGTGGACAGCTGAAGAAGAAGAAGCTTTGCATCAAGGTGTTCAGAAATATGGTGCTGGAAAATGGAAGCACATTCTCAAAGACCCTCAATTCAGTCAAAAACTCGCTAGCCGCTCCAATATCGATCTAAAGGTTCATTTTTTCCCTAATTACGGTTAGGGTTTATGTTTTTGTGAATTAAATTTGAAATTAATTCAATTTATGTTTATCAATGATTTTTGTGAAATTAATTCAATTTTGTTTATCTTATCATGTTTATGATTGATTTTTTGTTCAGGACAAATGGCGGAATTTGAATGTTTTTCCTGGTCAAAACCCTAAAACTCCTAAGGGTAAACCATCTGGGTCCTCTCCTGCTCCAAGCAATGCTACTCCTTCTCCGTCTCCTGCTCCTGGTACTCCTGCTGCTTCTGCTGCTTCTGCTGGTACTCCTGCTGCTGCTGCTGCTGCTGCTGCTGTTCCGGTCAATGTTGCTGTTACACCTCAAACTCAGACTCCGATTCAGACTCCTACTCGCCAGCCTTCTCAGAATGATGACAATGCTGCCAAGATTTATCCTCAGTATAATCCTTTTCCCCTTTCTTTATGCAATTTTGTGAATTGAGTATTTGATTTGTGTGCAAATTGTGTGTGGTTGTTTGATTTGGAGTGGATTACCAATTTGTCCCCTGAATTTGTTTGTTTACACCTTCAAATTTATGAATAGAGCAAAAAAGACAATGACATCGAGCAACTTGATCTTTCTGTTGACTTGTAAGGACTAGTTTGACAGTAAGTGATATAATTTAGGGATTAATATGCTAGTAAGTGATATAATTCAGACTTCAGAGACTAATTTGATGGTAAGTTATATGATTTAGGGACCAATTTCAGAGTAAATTGGATACAAGTTAGCAGAAAGACCAAGTTGCTTGCAAAAATTCAAAACCAGGGTTTTTTGCCTAATTTCAAATTTTAGGGGTGTAAATGTTCGGCCTCTTCAATTTCATGGGGTGAATTGGTGATTTACTCTTTGATTTGGTACTGAATAAAAGTATTAGTTTGATAGGGATGTATTGTTCGTTGAACTTAGTTTTGCCCCGACATCTAATGAGAACTCATCCTATTATTACTGCCACACAAGCTGATTTTGTAATCATGTTTTAAAAGTAACTGCAAAATACGGAATTATGAATTGGGTTGGTGCATGTCCCCTTTTTCCTCTGAAAGGATTGTATATTTATTGCACAAACACTAACATGTGATTCGTGCTCCCTATTGTGAAAAAATCATGCAGTTGATGTTGTCATCCGATTTTGATAGTTGGTTCAAGATTGGAAGACCCACTTTGTTAACTTTGAGTCCGAAATGTATAATAAGAATGTGAGCCTTATGATCTTAATCAGATGGTTTGAATGAGCGACTGCATGATTGCATGAGTACATGGAATCCAAATTGAAAACCCCCTCCATCTCATTTGAAAAATTACTCTTCACCAAGGGATTTTCTTTTTGAAGAATTCATATGCCAAAGAAATGCCATGATACAATTATATCCCATACACGAGACAAATTAACAATAGATAGGGGGTTTCTCTAAAACCCCGGAATTCCTGGCAAATGGAGTGGAGTGACAATCTTGAATCATGAAATCCACAATAAAACAATTTGCTACCCAGCTTGAACCCTGAATTGGTATGTGCCAATTTTCCATTTAATTCATAGAAGTGGCAAATTGGTGGGTGAAGGTTGAATATACTTCTGTGTTTTTTTGAAGATGAAGGGCTTAGGGTTTAGGAACTACTATTATATTTGTGAAAGAATGTTATGTTTTTAACATGGTTCTGTGTTTCAGTAAAACATGTTTAATAACTATTCACTGCAAACATGTTTTAGATCACTTACATCTAGCTGAGCATCATAAAGTGTTATATGTTGTAAATAATGTACAGACTTTAGACCATGATATATCTTATTTTTATTATATCCTGTCAATTAAGAATATATTATGAGGGCTTCTTTGTACTTTTTATTTTTATCTTTATCAGGTACAATTCATTGGTTTTTGAAGCTCTATCAACAATCAAGGATCCCAATGGTTCTGACTTAAATGCTATTATTAGCTTCATTGAGGTGAGGTGACTTTCATGGGGTTATTTTTTTCTATATTTGACTACTTATGATCACTATTTAGTGGATAAGTTGAATGACTTTGTTCTTAGATCATGTAACATAAATTTTATTAATTGAATTGTGCTCAAAGATCTTAGATTGAATTGCGGCTGTCCAATTAGGTTCTATGACTCCGAAATGCTTGACTTGCATAGTACCATTGATTATTGAACTGCTTTGTCTGTATGATGATTATGCTGTCTATATTTTACGTTCAAAACATCAAAAGTGTTTTCCTTTTGGTGGAAAGGTACTTTGAAGTATTCATTGACATTTGTGTAATATGTAACGTCAATCATTTGGGTACAGTATGCATTTGATTGTGGCAACAATTTTTTGTTTGTTTTTGAAAAGGCGATTGTGGCAACAAATTGATATGAATTGGAATTGCAGTACTGCGAGGTTCTACAACGAACCTCCCAATTGCCCAAACTCTCTCCTTCCTTCTTATTTGGCAACACTTATTTCTCCCAACCATCTCAAGAAGATCCCCGATTAACTACCTTTAACTCCTTCGGGACCTCAACCTATAATGTATCAGAGGGACTAAAATAAAAAATGGGTATCTATAGTGGGCTGAAAATGTTATCTGAAGCTATTTTTTATTGCGTATTATTGTAGCAATGAGATTTGAGCCTACAATCTCATAGAAACTATCCAATTATTTACCACCAGTTCAATATCAGTCGCTTTGCCATTTATTTTTACACCGGAGAATTTAAAATCAGTTCATCAACTCAAGGATTTTTGCCACATGTAAAAATTGCATATTTTGTCCAAATAAAATTTGAGATTGTGTTGCAATTTCCTTGCTTTTGTGTTCGGGTGATGCCTTTTTATGGGAGTCGGGGACTTGGGCCAGAAATGTAGCTTGCTTTGCACCATCTATTGTGCTTACTGATCTTTTAAATGTGGGATATTTTCTATTTCTAGTATGTTTTTGTTTTATACTTTTTGAGGAATAACGACTTATAACCTGCAGCAAAAGCACAACTTGCCTCAAAGTCAAAATTTCAGAAGGACACTAGGTGCCAAGTTAAGAAGGCTTGTCAGTCAAGGGAAACTTGAAAAGGTAAATTAGTCCTCTGCGATGCTTTAAAGAAATGTTCGTGTTAGAGTATTATATTCTCTGTATTTTGCCTTATACTCCTTTATAGTGTGCGCTTAGGTTTGTGACTTTAGAAGCATTTATATATGATTAGTTAGTTTCTTATTTCTGTTTTGGTTGTTAGATTCAGATGCACTTAGTTGAGAGTTAAGTCAGTTTACTCTTGGCTTAGTCTTTATAAATAGAGATCCACTGTATTCCAAAGTCGGTTAATCATTGCATTTTACATGATTTATTGAATTTCTGTCACATAGGCTAATCTTTATAAGTTTTCCTCATTTTCTGTCACTTCCTTTTAAAAATTGTATGTTATAGTATTTTGTTTTTCTTATTTAAGCCTTGAAGCCTTTCCTTCATATTGATATTATATGATCCCTATATTAGTGATCCCCATTGCCGAAGAAATTATTGTACTGCTACTCCATAATTTCTTTCTGGATCCTTTTTATTCTTTATCCTTATCATGTTACCTTGTTGACTTTAGACATCTTATAGTTTTGTGCCTATACTGTAGCTATTTCTCACTGATTTTTTCGGGCGATTTTCATGTTAGACATGCGTCTGTTGGAAAGCTTTTGTGTATTACCAAAAATGCTTCATTTTGCTTGCCTCAATGTTGTATGTTCTATGGAGAGGATGTTTATCCTCCTTTTCCCTAATTGTAACAGGATATTTAAGCCCCCTGTTGTTACAGTCAAGTGGTTTAACCATAAGGACATTTTATTTGGAATCCCAGGTTCGGTCCAGGGTCACCAAACTTCCCCCTCCCCGTGTTTGTGTTTATTTGAGTATGTTTTGGCCACTAGGCGAATAGCAAAAAAAAGAAAGAGTGAAGCTTGTTTTCTTGATTCTGTGTTGCTTGAGGAAGGAGAGGGAGCTAGAGAAGGGTCAAATTGTCTATCTACTGATACCATGCTAGAAAGATTGAACATGTGTAAAATGGAACTGAATTCTTATTGAATCAGTATTGCGTTTCTATCCAGTTGTAACTGCTAGACAACAAAATAGAAAAAACTTACTGTATAAACTGTAACTGCCACTCAACAGCTTAAACTAATCAGTCATCACCTGCAGGTACAAAATGGTTACAAGATAAAGGACACCTCAGTGGGGGTGAAGTCAGCTGATGACTCAAAACCACCTGCACCAAAAGAAATGGACCTGCCAGGGTCATCTAATAATTTTGCATATGATGATGCCATAAAGGAAGCTTCCGAAACTCTAGCCTGCAGACTTGCTGACGCGGAGAATAAGTCATTTTTGGCTACTGCAGCAGTCAGGGAGACAGAAAGATATTCAAAGTTTGGGGAGGAAAATGATGCAATGTTAAAGATTGCAGAAGAGATTTATGCAAAATGTACTGCAGATAAGCAACCCTATCTACTCGTAAATAAATTTTCCAACTATAAGTTATGCAAGTAAAATGACCATTGTTCTTTTGGTTCTGTGATGGCAGGTATGCTAGGTGAAACTGTTCGCTTCACTTAAATTGGTAAATGCCTATAGTGTTTTTGTTTCAACATTTAAACTGGTCCATCCAGTGAAAAATGTTTGTAGACGCTCCTCACCCCCAATAAAAAATTTAAACCTTCATTTCAAGTTCCTTTGAGACCAATGTTTTAGTGTTACTTTTTTTTTTTTGGGAATAAAATTGGTTTTTAGTTTTATGAAAGTGGTTTTTTTTCTATATAGGAGATTGGATTTCAGACAAGTGTCATAACTTGACGTGTGTTGGATATGATTGTCATAGTAGTTGTGTTATTTAAACATCAAAATACTGATACAGTTATATAGTACATGGTTATCTCTATCTATCTCATACTTTTTATATTTTACACGTATTTCAAAAGTACATTTGACGCCGTATTTGATACAGTATATGATTTTTTTGATTTCAACAAAATAGATTTTATGTTAAAAAAATTTAGAGTATTTTTTAGAGAATTTGAAAAAAAATCTGAAGCTATTTGCGTTTGTTTATTATTAAAAAAAAATCACTTTTTTGAAAAAAAATTGATTTTTAAATAGTTCATGTCTTTCCTCCTTATGTTTGAAAAAAATAGATTTTGAGAAAAACTAATCCTAATAGTTTTTTATTATAGAGTCAAAATAGATTTTTTTAAAAATCCTAAACAAACACTTAAAAATGACATAATTTTTCTTACTAAAACAATCGGGGCCTTTATGTCACGTAAAGACAAAGGAATGGAAAAAAAGAAAGAAAAAAAAACTTTTACCTTTTACTGTTTGATAGAGTCGAGTCAATGACAAGCTAGAAATAAAAAAACTTTTGATCAATATTGCTTGAAGTGATGTTTTCCTCTAAAATATAGCTCTCTATTTTAGAAAAGATAAGTACTTTAGCATTCTTGTGGGGTCTTTTAATTTCAAAATGGTGAATTAGGCTTTTAAGATTATTACATTGTTGTCCTCGTTGGTCGGTCTTAGTTTTTTATTGTGAAAAACTTCAAAAAAAAATTAAATTCTCTTTTTCTTTCCGTCATTAAGAAGCAGATGGTTTTAGGTTATTTTTTGACTTAAAATCATCTATCTGCATCTTTTTCTCATTTCTTACGAATAAATAAGTGATTTTCACATCTATCAAGTTTTTTCTTTTGTGTTTTTTCTTGATTCCGTCGTTTGAGTGTTGCGTTGTGTTATTCGTCTTTTTGCGTGACGTTTGATTTCACATCTTGTTGTCGTGCTTATTTGGTTCATATTGAAATATCAACTTCAGTCAATCACGAATTCAATCAATGATTTGAATGTCAACTTCAGTCAATCACGGATTCAATCATGATTTGAAAGATCAACGTTTGATTATTATATTTGTAAGCATTTTGTCGTTATATGCTATTAACTTGGGTGATGTGAGTTTGTTCGCAGATTTACCTTTATGTTTGTAGCGATGTTGATCATGTTATTGTATTTGATATATTCTATCAATTTGAATGAATGTCGTTTTGTTTTTGTAAAAAAATACTTTAGCATAACTCCAAAGTTTCATATACATAGGAACACCTATCCCAAATTTCTAATTCATGATTGGAACATGAGAAATACTTATGGTTGAAGTTTCTCATCGGTAACCAAGAGCGTTTATATGACACGGGTTTCTTCTACCTTAGGGTGTGTTTGGTTTGGAAGAGAAGTTGTAAAGAGAGAAACATGTGAGAGAGAGTAAGAGAAGAGAGAGAAAAGAGAGAAATATAGTAGATTTGATGTATTGTGCATTTAGCCTGAGAATGGATACTTCTTTCCCACCATGGGATAGGTCCATATCCCAGGACAGCTAGCAGTTTGTTAACTGGTTTGATAAATAAAAAAAGAAAAATCAAATTAGTTTTTTAATCCTTTTTAAAATTTGTAGGACACCTCCCTCTTTTAATAATGCTAAAGTAAACCTTACATTAATTCCAGAATTGGGTACCTCAGTTAGTTTTATGTCATTTATTTTTTCAACCACCTCCCTCTTTTACAGCTTATAAGTTATAACCGGACCACCACCGGATCACCTCACTTCATCTTCTCCGGCGACAAGGTTCTGAGTTTCGACGAATCCGACGATAAACACTCCACTCCAGCAATCTAAATTTTGCTGGTGAATCAATCAAAACGGTCTAGATCTGTCACCGATCTACTATGAGGAAAATTAGATTCATAACACATGAGGAAAATTGTTTGATTTCATGAATAAGATGGTCAACAAATTACTACAGTTGCCGCACGAATCAAGGTTCGTTTGTTCGAAATTGACGTAGGCGTTCAGAGATCTGAATAGTGTTGGCGTTCGAACGCACGTCTCATCCCTTCCTAGGTGAGTCACGACGCCGCCCATCTCAGCCACCACTGCACACGTTGTTTCCTTACGTGTTATTCAATCAGCCGTGAAGCTTCTTCTCCCTCTCTTGGTCAGCAGAAGACGACAACCTCTTTGAGAAGCCATCAATTCCAAGATTTATGGTGTCAATTGAAAAAATTGATTCTAGGGTTCCAATTATTGTAATTTGAGAAGATAAAGATAAGAAGAAGGAGATGGAGCAAGCAAGAACAATGTCTGGGTTTTTGTTTAACGCTGGAGCATGCAAGAACAAATTCTGGGTTTACGTTTTTTTCTTCTAATCTTGAGTATTTTACTTTTTTAATAAAATTAACTTACAATAATAAACATGTAATTTTTATTAGTGAGAAATTTATTTTAAAAAAATACAAAGATCCACGAAATTAAAAAAAAAATACTAATTATTTTATGACATACAAAATAGTCCACATTAATTTATTTTATGTCACATATTAGTTGGGTTTTTTTTTTATCAAATTTCCTTCTCTACAACAGATTAATATGGCAGCTTACAATTAATTGAGCCAGAACAATAACCAACACAATAAATAAAACAAATGTATAATAGTTTTTTAATAGTTTAGTGGGGTCAGATTTTTTGTTGCACAATAGCCAACAAAAAGTTTCAAACCATTAACAGGTAAAAAAATCTGGACCATCCACATAAAAGAATATTAAATTAATGGTTATTATTAAACTTTCCCATGATGGGAAAGAACTTTCCATTCCCATACTAAACCCCACCATTGTTTGGTATAAAAGAGAGATGAAAGAAATAGAAGAGAGAGATATGTTGATTATATACAAAAGTACTATAATACCTATAATCCATTTAATTTAATTTAATTTCTATACAAATTTACTTATTAATTTAGTAAATTGATCCAATTATTTTTAATTGATTTAATTAATTAGATTATTTTAAATTACTATTATTTTCATGTTGATTTAAATATTAATTTTGTTTTAGCCTTGTACATAAAATTACGATTATTTTCATGTTGATCCAAATATTAACTACTGTAACTCACACCACACGACCACCACATTTGGTCATTCCACTTCCCCATCTCCATATTTATATACAATGTTAATTAAGAAAAAAGGATGTACAGCCATGGCACCAACAACACTTGAAAGTTGAAATGGCATAGTTGATGATTTTGAGTTTGATAAGAAAGTAGCTAAGGGACAAGGGTATGGATGGAATAACATATAAAGTATTATAAAGTTCTTTTCTCTCCACTTTCTGGTATGAGAAGAAGATAACAGAGGTGGGACCCATGCGTTTTTTATTCACTCTCCCCTATTTCTTTGCTTTGCCAAACTGAAGAAATAGTCCTTTTCTCTTCTTTCTCTCTCGCTTCAACTTCTCTCTTCCCTAATTCACCTCTACCAAACAAGTTCTTATTCAATCAAATTTAGCATTGGGCTTCCTTTTTGTTAATCTTTGTTGTAATATCTTCTTAAAGTTTATTATGTGATTGATGAGTTAGGTTTATCTCCCTTCAATTTTTTAAACTTGCTTTTTATTTAAGATATTTTATTTTTCTTGAAAAAATATGTTTGCTATCTACCGCTATATCCTTAGATTATTAATAGTTTGTTTTAGGAGGGTGTATTGGATTAGAATTTTAAAGGATAATTTTTGTTTGAAAAAGCCTTGAGGATTTTAAAAGACTTTGCAGGATTTTGATGACTTTGAAGATTTTAAAAGACTATTAAGGATTTCAATGGATTTAATTTATAGGATTTTAAAGGATTTGAAATGATTTTATGAATTTCAACAGATTTTATGAATTTTAAGAAATAATTGAAAAAATATCATAACACACTCTCTTTCAAAAACTCTCAATAAAAACTCTTATTTATTTTACTTTATTTTTTACGAGAGAGTTAGAGAGAGAGAGAAGGGAGGAGAGAGAGGGAGAGATAGTAAAATTTTAAAAGAAAAAAAACAATCCTAAGAAATCTCATGTTTTCATGAAAGACTTTTTCATGCTAAAATTTCACTAGACAATCCCACAAAATCTATCAAAATCTGATTTATTAAACAATTCTTCCAAATTTGAATGATTTTGAATACCACTAGACTTTTTTTAAGTGATTAAGAGTCTTGATTGAATACCATAAAACTTTTTTTAAATGACAAAGAATCTTGATTGAATAACACAGAACTTTTTTTAAATTGAAAATAGTTTTGATTGAATACCACAAAACTTTTTCATGATAAAAAAGTCTTTTAAAATCCCTTAGAATCATGATTCAATACACCTCCTTAGTTAGTTTTTTCTAAGCAATATAAATAAATGAGATTAAGGAAGTTATACTTTCAATTTTTTTTACTCCATTGAGTCGTAAATATATCTAATGTTGATGTTTAATAACTCTAGTTATTTTTTAGGAAATGCTAACATTTTTTTATGATATAATAACTCTTGGAGAAATGTTAACTTGTGTTTGGCATAAGTTAAGGAATCGAATATAAAAATAATGTATTGGAATGTATGCATTTCATTTAATCTTTAACTTTTTAATGAATTCAATGCACAAAATTTTATAGAATATTTCTTCTTTTAGAGTTCTTAACATGTGTCCTAAGGGAACAAGTTAACACCATCCTAACTCTTGTTAATGATTCCCTGGAAAAAAAACTTATGTTAATGGTGTTTAATTATGAGATAAGACAAATTACTCTTTTTGGCAACACTTTTATCAATACACTGCTCAAGTTTGCAATAGTTTGCATGTTCCTGATGGGGTTATCCTCGTTGCTATCGGTATTCATGAGCTGCAAGGTCGGTGCTCCTCTATATAGTATAGTTTTTTTTGTTTGAAGGACTCTATATAGTATAGTTTATGAATGGATATCAAATAAATACCCATAATGGTTTTAATTGATAAGCTGGATAATGAGAGCGCATACCCTTAGTCAGTTATAAATCAGGTAACTAAACTTGAGATAAATCATGTAGTTTATTTTCATATGAACTTCGTTAAAAATAAACTTATATTTAAAACTAGGGAAATGCTAACCGGTGCCCCCGGGGCATTGGTTAAGGATATGAAAAAGGGAATTATATAGTAGTTAATGCATTGAAATTGTGTAATTAATTTATAATAAAGTCAAAAACAGTTTTCTTTTATGGTAATAATTCCCTTTTATGGTATGTTTAACCAGTGTCCCGGAGGCACCGGTTAGCAGGACCCTTAAAACTAATCATGTTTAATTATTAGGCTAAATACTTTTATTGTCCTTTAAGTTTGACAAAAATACCGAGTTAATCCTTTAAGTTTTTTAAATTCTAAATAAGTCATTTAAGTTATTAATTTAATGTACTGTTACCCTTTTAAGAGACCTATTTAAAACTTAAAAACTTCAAATAGGTGCGCTAAATTAAAAGCTTAAATGATTTATTTGAAACTTAAAAAAAACTATTTAAAACTTAAAACATTTAAATGACAAACCCGGTATTTTTATCACACTGAAAGATCGAAAGAAGTATTTGGCTTAATTATTATTATTAATGACTTTGATTATTTTATAATTCAATTCCAATTTTTTTTCTTCGGACTAAGAAAAAATCAAACACAATCAGTATGATGCACTCCAAATTCTAATAATAGACTTGGAAGACAGTTTTTAAGATATTTGTTTATCTTGTCAATTAAATGTTTACTATTTCCATGGTTTAGATTGATATGTTTTCAGATTCTTAATATTGTTTTGCTTGGGGTTCATTTATTGAATTTTTGTTCGATTGTGTTCTTTTATACCATTTTTGTTAAAATTTAATACACTTTAAGAGTTGATAACCCGATTGTTCGGTCAGGTTTATGTCCCTCTATTTTTGTACTTCATTTTTTTCATTTTTGTTTAAGGTATTTTATTTTTCTTAAAATCAAATTTGCTTCCTAGTTACTAGCATACCCTTAGATTAAGAGTATTAATATGAGATTAAGGCCCCGTTTGGTTTGAGTTTATTTTAAACTTATGAAAAATAACTTATGTAAATAAACAAGTTTTTATTTTAATTTATAAACTCTTACTAACGAAAATTGTATCTTCATAAACTGTTTTTTTATAAACTACCTTAAAAACTTATAAATAATACATAAAAACTTGTTTATTTGCATAAGTTGTTTTATATAAGCTCTAAAATAAGCTAATCCAAACGGGCCCTAAGGAGGTTATAACTTCCATTTTTTTTAACTTTTTAATTACATTGATGGATACTATTTTTTTGTCACAAATATATCCAATGATGATGTTTAATAACTCTAGTTAATTTTTTTTATGATATAGTAACTGTAGTTAATAATGTTTAATGAACTAGAACATTAACTTTTGAATTTTTCACAAATGAATAATTTACAGGTTTATAATACTAATGTCATATCTCAATTTGATAATATTATTCAATATTAACTACTATTAATTATTGTATTCAATTAAGGTTTAATTTAATAATATTAACTAAAATCCTAATTATACACAAATATAAATCATAAATCTAATAATTTTCTCCATTTCAACTAAAGACAACGTCTCTACTGTGTTAGAAAAAGATGCACATAAAAGATAAAGTAAAACAACCGTTTTCGAAGAAAAACTAAAGCTAAAACATATTCTAGAAAAATAGTACACACAATAGAATAAAGAGACAAAAAATAAAGTGATGATGAAATTAAGATGTGATGAGGTAGAAAGTAAGAATGAGGTAGATTGTTTGTGTTACTTTGTGTACTTGTTATAGAATGAATTTTTTTTTTTTGTTTTGGTATTTTGTGTTGTTTTTTAGTCGCAAATATATGTAATGAGTATAATAACTCTAGTTAATTTATTTTATGATATAATAACTTTAGTTGCCGATGGTTGATGATTTAAACATTAAAATTTAAATTTTTACATAAATGTATAATTTATAGATTTGAAATGTTAATGTCATATAACAATATTAACATCTATTATTATTTACTTGTGCGATACAGTTAAGTTTTGATTAATATTAATTAGATTTATAATTGTACACAAGTGTAAATCATATGTCTAATTATTTTCTCCACCTCGACTACAAACATTTGATGTGTTGAAAAAAGATGCATATAAAGGATAAAGCAAAACAACTGTTTTCAAATAAAAATCGAAATTGAAACACATTTTTTGAAAAATTATACATACAACAGGGTAGAGAGACAAATAAAGTACAGTGATGGTGAAATGAAGATGAAACGAGGTAGAAAATGACCATGAGTTGAAATGTTTGTGTTACTTTATGCATTTATTATTGAATGAACTATTTTGGTATTTTATGTTACGTTTTAGTCGAAAATATTTTTCATGTTTTCTTCCTCCTCTATCTTTCCATCAAAATATTTTTACAAAATATGCGATCTTGAAAATTAATCATTGTTTAAGAGATCACCTTTAACCAAACCACAATCAGTAATGTTGGGTTCATCAACCTCCAAAATAAAATTATCAATTTCTCTGGCGACCACATGCCTATAATTGTCACCACCTGTCGAAATCTACAGAAATTATATGTTGGTGAATGCTAAAAACATTATTCTGTGATCGATTTATCTGAATATTATATATGAAAGATACAGTTGACTTAAGAAATACCGAATATCGAGATGGAGGAAGATGATGATGTAAGGAGAATGAGGATGAGACGGAGGAGGAGGAGGAGGAAAATGGAGCGTCCTTTTCTAAGACTTTAAATTGGATTGCGTCAAATGGATGTGTTTTAGAAGAGGCATGTCCATACACATGAATAGCTGCACCACCTATACATTTAGAAGAGCGTCAAACTCTAGAAAGATTAAGAATTGAAACTGTAAAACCAAAAACCTTGAAGAGATAAAGGCATATGTCAAGAAGAAGTGTCTGTGATGGTGGAATTGAACTAGATTGAAGAGATGGACAATTTGGGAGTTGCGGATGAAATCTATGCTGAACCGATTGATGCATTGACATTTGATGGGGCAGAAAAATATAAAGTTTTGATTATGGTTTCGGTCCAGGCTACTGGCTCGTATGTAACTTCCATAATCATTATTATAAAGATGGTGATTAAGGTAGGTTTACTAGATCTTTAGTCCACAACAAGTATTTAATTAGAAATTAGTCGAAAACATATATAATGATGACCCATAATATCTTTAGTTGATTTATTTTTATGATCTAATATCTCTAGTTTACGATGTGTAATGATTTAGAGCATTAACTTTTAGATTTTTACATAAATGTATAATTTATAAATTTAGAGTATTAATGTCATAACTCGTTATAAAAATATTATTTAACATTTATTACTAACGTCATCTTTGTTATTTAACATCCAAAGATGATTTTTTTTTTTAGGGAATTCAAGGATGATATCTAATAACCCTAGTTAATTTCTTTTTATGATATAATAACTACAAGCAATGATGTTTAATAAACTACAACATTAACTTTTGAATTTTTCACAAATGAAAAATTTACAATACTAACATTGTATCTCAATATGATAATATTATTTAATTATTACTAATTGAACACAAATATAAACCACATATCTAATAATTTTCTACACTTCAACTACATACATCGTCTTTGTTAGGTTGAAAAAAATGTGCAGATAAAGGATAAAGTAAAACAACTGTTTTTCAAACAAAAAAAAAACTGAAATACATTTTAGTAAAATCGTATATACAATAGGGTAAAGAGACAATCAAAATAAAGTGATGGTGAAATGAAGATAATGAAGATGTGATGAGGTAGAAAGTAAGAATGAGTTAGATTATTTGTGTTATGTTAGTTTCTAATATATCTAATGATGACGTATAATAACTCTAGTTAATTTATTTTTATGTTATAATAACTTTAGTTATTGGTGTTTGATGATTTAAAACATTATCTTTTAGATTATTACATAAATCTATAATTTATAGAACTAATGTCATATCTTGTTATTATTATTTAACATTTATAATTATTACTTGTTTGTTACATACAATCAAGTTTTGATTTAGTTAATATTAATTAGAATTCTAATTGTACATAGGTATATACTAAATGTCTAATAATTTTCTCTGCTTCAATTACATACAATATTTCTGTTGTATTGGAAAAAAGTGCAAATAAAGTATAGATCAAAACAACTATTTTTGAATAAAAATTAAAATTGAAACACATAAATCGTACATACAACAGGGTAAAGAGACAAAGAAGGTAATGTGACGGTGAAATGAAGATAATGAAAATGAGCTGAAGTAGAAAACAAATATGAGTTGGATTGTTTGTGTTACTTTGCGCCTTATTATTGAATGAACTATTCTTCTGTATTTTGGTATTTTGTGTTATTTTTTTGCCACAAATATATTTAATGATGACGTATAATAAATAATTCTAGTTAATTTATTTTTATGATATAATAACTCTAGTTAATAATGTTTAACGATTTAGAACATTAACTTTTAAATTTTTATATAAATGTATAATTTATAGATTCATATTATTAATGTCCTGTTTGGATATCATAATATTATTTGGATATATGTCTAACATGTGCAAACATTGCACATGTTAGAGCAACTAAAATGAGAAACCTTTTATTGAAAAACAAAAATTATTTATGAAAAATATACATATTTAATACTAATACACAAGTTTCAATGCAAACTTATCAATTTAAACTTCTTAACATGTGCAATTTAACATTTATTATTATTACTTGTGAGATACAATTAAGTTTTGATTTATTTAATATTATTATAATCTTAATTGTGCATAAGTATAAATCACATGTTTAATATTTTTCTCCACCTCAACTACAAGGAACATCTATGTTGTGTTGGAAAAAGATGCATATAAAAGATAAAGTAGAACAATTACTTTTGAAGAAAAATTGAAATTGAAACACATTCTAAAAAGATCGTACATTCAACATGGTAAATAAACAAAGAAAGTGAAGTGATGGTGAAATGAAGATGAAGTGAGGTAGAAAGTGAGTGATAGTTAGATTTGTTTCTGTTACTTTGTGCACTTATTATTGAATGAACTATTTTTTACGTTTTGGTATTTTATATTATTTTTAAGTCTCAAATATAACTAATGATTATGTTGAATAACTCTGGTTAATTTTATTTTATTTCATGATATAATGACTCTAGTTAATTATGTTTAATGATATGAAACAAAATATTCTCTGCACAACACTTTTATTGATACAATAATAGTAATATTTTTATTCATTATATTTTTTTATTAAGTGTTAATAATCATGGCCAGTGCGTAAGATATTTTTTAACAGATGATGACGACAAGGAACAAAGTGAAAAAGTTAGGAATTTACAAGGTTTATTTTGCAATAAAAAATATACGGGGACAAAAGTCAAAAACAAACAAACTTACTTAGACGAATTAACTATTTAAGTTTTTTTTTTACTCTAATTTGCATTAAACCAACGTTTTCAAAATAAACTCTCGATGCATGAACCTTGAAGTATTTATATATATATATATATATATATATATATATATATATATATATATATATCATATGTGATCCCTATAGATTCATATTATCACTTTCAAATATACTATAACATCGCCACATCGTCCATCCCAAAAGAATCTTCTTCCTGATTTCGATATATTTTTGTATTTTTAGTTTAGTTTTGATTCTTTTACCATGACCTTTTCTTGCAATGGTTTCATCGGGGAGCACTTTAGTGCGTTTAACGTGGGAAAGACATGTACCTTTGTACCAATAAAAACCTGTCACATGGAGTGCTTGTATAAAAAATTAAAAAAGTCAAAAATCAGATTTGTAGAACATAAAAGAGAGAACATGTATCAGTGAAACTTCTCTCGCGTGTCTCATAAGCTTCTTCCCCACTTTCTCCTTTTCCATTTCAAAACCCTAAACTCACCACCACCATTTTTGTCGTCGTCCGCCGCCAAACACCACCTCTGTCGAGCCGTCAACTTTCTAATATGGAATCCAAAGGTTTGTGGTTTTTTCTTTATCTTTTGTAACGGTTATAGTAATATGAACAAACCAAAATCAAGATTAAAATAGAGAATAATTACACTTCATTAGGAATAGAAAGCAAATCATGTCAATCAATTTCAATTCATTAGGATCAAATTTTATGAAATTTAGGGTTCTATTTAAGGATTGAAGTAAACCTCTTCCATGTTTTACATATGCTCTGTTTTTATAATGGCAATACTTATGTCTTTGTTTTTTATGTGGTATGTCGTCATTTAGGTTAGTCTGTTGTAAGTAACGGGTACATAATAAAGAGAAAAAAGATGAATATGAAGGAAAAATTCATAGAGCCGAGACTATAACAAACTGCAAATCAAGAATTTCACTTTCAAATAAAAATGGAAAGTTGGTCATCCATGAGTTAGTAGAAGAACATAATCATGATCTACTAATACTAGAGACAACATATGTGCTTCAGTTACATAGAAAGATAACTGAAGTACAAGCATATGAGATTGATCTGGCCGGTGACGTGGATTAAGGCAGAAGGCTACATTTCAACTTACGAGCACACATGCAGAGCATAGAGCGAATTTTGGATTTACACAGGTGGATGTAAGAAACTACATCACTGCGAAAAGACAAAGAAGTGTGGTGTGCGATGACGTTGGATGTGTTTCACAATCTTTTCAACAACAGTTGTTGGAGAATCCATCCTTCTTTCATGCATATCAGATGGATATAAAAGAACAAATTACAAATGTGTTTTGGTGTGATGCAAATATGATTTTGGATTACATGTATTTTGGTGATGTTGTTTCTTTGGACACCACATATTGTACTAATCATGTCAATAGACCACTTGCTCTATTTGCTGGTTTTAACCATTATAGAGGTACAATCATTTTTGGTGCAACACTAATGTTTGACGAGACAAGTGAGTCATTTAGATGGCTGTTTGATAAATTCTTACAAGAACACAAAAAAAAAACCAAAGACGATCTTCACTGACCAAGATCAAGCAATGGCCAAGGCACTTGCAGATGTGATGCCTGAGACTCGTCATGGTTTATGCATGTGGCACTTGTTGCAGAATGGAGTTAAAGATCTTGGGAGCTTGATGAAGGGAGGAAGTTTTTTGCTATTGAGATTGAAGCTGATTTTGAGAGAAAAAAGTTTGACTTGGTCAATGGTTATAATCTTTGTGATAAAACTTGGATCATTTCAACTTATGTCATTGAGAAAAAATGGGATGCATGTTCTATGAAGGAAGCGTTAACACTTGGCATGCAAAGTACACAACTTAGTGAAAGTTTGAATTCTCACTTCAAATCTTGTATGAAATCGAATGTGGATATCCTACAATTATTCAAGCATTTTGAAAGTGTTGTTGAGGAGAAGCGAGTAAATGAGTTGAGTTGTGTGTATGCATCCTCACATAAGCTTCCAAGGTTAGCATATGTAACTTCACCAATATTAATCCAAATGGGAAAAGCATAGACACACACACACACACGATATTTGAGTTGTTTCAATCCGGGTTTAAGTTATTCTTAGCTTTATCTACATCATATAAACATGAATCTGACTCTATTTGTGAATATGTCGTCATTAATGAAAACCATGAAAGATCTTGGAAAGAGTCATTTGATTGTGCTTCAACTTCCATTGCTTGTAGTTGTAGGAAGTTTGATACATTTGGCATACTTTGTTCACATGCATCAAAAGTGTTTGAATTTAATGATGTTAAGGTAATTCCTGATAATTATATTTTAAGAAGGTGGACAAGAGATGCCCGTTGTGGTATTGTGCAAGATTTTAGAGGAAAGAAGGTTGAAAGTTATCCTAAGTTGTCTAGAAAACAAATGCTTAGACAAGTTGTCTCTAAGTTCATTAGAGCGGCAACTGAAGCATTGTATAGTGAGGAATCCCTCAAGTCTGTTGATAATGGTGTAGATGTCTTGTTTGAGAAAGTAATGGAGGATCACGCACAAACTATAAAAAATGGCGGTGATAACAGTGATCATTCGACAGTCGTGATTTATGATGTTATGCAACCAAAGGGATTCAGGACACGACCCGGATCAAGGAGAACTAAGCGACGTAAAAGTTTTCTTGAGCAGTAGTGTAAGCAAAAAGCTCCTGCAACTAAACGCGCTCCACCTCAAGGAAGAAGTTCACATCTATATAAGTCGATGTGTAGATTTTGTTTTAGTTTTACATGTACTTTTTTCTTATTTTAATTTTACATAATCATTTTAGGATAAAAAATTTACAACCCATATGGTCAATGAAGTTTCTTGCTTCGCGCCTCCAACTTATGTGTCCCTGTTAGCACACGAGGATCAATTCAGTTACACAACCATGTTGATGGTAATTTCATATCTTTTTTCATAAAGAACTATCATTTTATTTACAAAAATCACCATTGATGATACAAATACATGTTTTGGAGACTAATTTTGTTATTGATGTAGACACCCATTGATGATACAAATTTTGGAGCATTACTTTGATTGACATTTTGCAGCGGAGGACAATGCCGGAGAGAGGCGACGACGGTGCACTTCTTGATGGTTGGGTAATATTCTTGTTCCTTCTTCTTGCGTTTTCCCCCTCTTCTGTTCTAGAAATCCAATTTTTGACTTTTTTATTTTTTAAATAAGCATTGCCACGTGACAGGTTTTTTATTGGTACTAAGACACATGCATTTCCCACGTTAAAGACACTGAAGTGCTCCCTAGTTTCTTCATGCAATTTTCATTTTTAAACTAGACATATATGTTGTTGCCTTTTTGGAAAATTAAGCTATATATATTATGTTAGTAATCATCGATGTTTTGCTTCATTGTGTAGGTTTTTTGAGATAATTTTTATTTTCTTGCTAGACCATATAGTGTGGCCAGTTGGAAATTATTAATCTATTTTGTATTTTGTTTAAAGGTAAACATTAGTATTTTTTTTGAAAGAGATAAATGTTAGTATGTTAATTATTATGTTAGTATTTTTTTTTCATTGTCAAAACTTGAACCTTAGACTTTTTAATTCATTCATTTAATCCCTTAGCTCAAATCAGGTGAACTATCCAACTTGACATGATATAAACTCTTTCTTGAATCTTACTTGAATTTTTCGCTTTCCATTGCGTGTGATGTGCTATACTTCTCGTAGATCATTTGAACTATCAATATCAAGACGTACATTGACTCATACTCCCAAATATAGATGAAGAAAATGTCCCATTAATCTTTGATATATAAAAATTGGAAGTTTCTTGTTAAAAAAAAGATAAAGAAAATCATGAGAATGATTGATAGTGCAATAGCTCTTACATTAATCTATTTTGCCATCTCCTACATCATGAGAATAAAAATGGCCAGCATCTTCACAATTATTAGAATAGTCTATTAAAACATGAAAGGCAAAAGTCTAATTAGAATTACTACAATCAAATACTAGATCGTGAGTTGAACTAATGGGTACCAAAAGAATTACTACAATCAATCAAATACTAGATCGTGGATTAACTTTTTTCCCTGAAGTTAGACTTAGTCCTAGAATGCAATGCTTACATGATTGTCCCCCCTTGGACGTCTTATTTTCTCCTCTGTTAACTTTCTTTACACAATTCTTTTTCTTATTTTTGCTTTGACAATATTACTTATAGCCAATGAGAGGACGTTAAAGTAATATTACTTATAGCCAATCCTAATGCAATTACCGATGTGTGCTTAAGCCATTCCAATTCAGCACATTGCTACACTACATACCGGTTGCCACTGTTTTCACCCTCATAAAGCCATATATCCTCATTCACCATGAACCATGAGCTCACTCTCTAGAACCTTGCTTCCATTACTTAAAAAATTGGGAAGTATCTTATATGAGCATCAAATACTGAGAAGCCAAACTCCATTTCAAAATTCAAACAATTGTTCAACAAAAGCAAAATAATAAACAATATTCTCTACAAAAACCGCCACATATATCTCACAATCTACAATACTCTCTACAAATATTCAAGTTCATATTATACATTTGAATCAAATAATCAACTTATTCAAGAGGTTTTTCTCTATTTAGGGCATGCTTGAATTGACTTATTGAGAGCTTACGTGAACTTATCTTTTTTTGGTGGTGGCCGGAGTTTGAACCCCGGGTCTTACATACATTATACATTGTCCATACCAACTGAGCTTATCTATTAACATATTCCATTGTAATGGTGTTTGGGTAAATCAATTAAAAGATCTTATCACAATTTCATAAGTCTCTTCTACCGTATTTTGATAAGCTCTCATTATTAGTTAATACATTGGCTTAACACAATTTTTGGAAAATATGTAGCCTCTTCGAATCTTGCATGTCTCATTTTAATCGAACTTCTATTTTATTTTATACACACGGACAAAAAACCAATACAAAGTCCGTCCTTACATGTAAGTGCATAATGATTTCACTTATATCTTAATTATATTCTATAACAATTTTTTAATTTTTTTTTCTATTTTTTCTACCTTAATATAACATCACCCTTAACTATCAATAAAAAATAATAAAATCATCAAACTCAAATGTCTAAGATTAAGAAATACTCTCTCCGTCTCAAATTAGGTGTCTTTTTAAGTTTTACACGATTACTAAAGATATTTGGATCAGATGATAAAAGTTTTCATCCAACTTTCTTTCAAAAAAAAGTTTTCATCCAACTTAATTAGAGGTCCTCAATGATAAATCTTTTAAAACATAGTTTTTCCACCAATTATGGTCTCACCCGGTTCGAGAATTTTAGAGGATTGCCCGATTAAAATAAAATTAAAAATAAGATAGGAAAGAAACTAGGGGTATTTTATAGATTAATAAAACTAAATTTTGTGTTTTTCAGGGGTGTAACAGCAAATCCTAGTAGTAGTAGTAGTAGAATACATACGCTACAAATAAAAAGCACACATATATAACCTAAATCTCTCTCTCACTCTTCCCTTCAACTCCACGGCGCAGATCCGAGGAGTTTGGGAAACCCTAATTTTCAATCTTTCTTCGATCCTTGTTTCGCTTCAATTCTCTCTTCTTCACTCACACCACAAGCAGGTATTCGTATCTCAATTCTCAATTTCTCCCCTGTTTTCATTCTTTTAGATTTTAATCTGCCTTTTTACCTTTAAATCATGAACTTTTTGTTTTGAATCTAAGCTTGATCTGATTGCTTTTTTATTAATAATATATTAAAGTTCTGATCTTTGAAATCAATCATGATTAACACAAAGATAATCGATTTTTATTATTTGTTGTATGCTCTGCTCTATGCAGTTGCTTATAAAAGTTATGATTTTTTAAATCAATTATGATTAACAAAAAAAAAACAAAAATCAATTATTATTATTATTATTATTTTGTTATGATTCGTTGCATATCGAGTTTGAATTTAAGATTTGAATCATGTTATGGGGGATTTGTTGTTTTCTGATTGGTGCTTTTTCATGTGTTTATTTGTTTATGTTAATGTAGAGTGATGTTTGAATTTTTTGTAAATTTGGTTTTTTTTATGATCTATTTGTGCATCTGTATTGTTCTTGAAATTCTATTATTTTTTAAATCATGGAATAAAAAATCTTAGCTTGCTTAGAACAGCCCTTGTATTATATGTGTTTTCTTGGAGTGGTATTTGGGGATGTCTTTTTTTTTTATGGTTTTATTTTTGTTGAAAATGTTTTTTTTTTTTTTATTTTTTTTT
>Ga0228711_1002703_pt1 | contig 27389 bp, 16 predicted proteins | sample MedpolnodulmetaG_2_FD_177996 | JGI IMG/M metagenome (GOLD analysis project Ga0228711, IMG submission 177996) | Root nodule microbial communities from Medicago polymorpha collected in Santa Monica, California, United States - brown nodules | ecosystem: Host-associated > Plants > Roots > Nodule... | reverse complement strand
TCTTGTCTCCCTATCCTGACCATCAAACGGACCCTAAAAAACAAAACTAGAGTTAAAAAAAAAAAAAGAAGCAACCAAAAAAAAGAGAATTAAAGAAAAAGGAATAATAGAAACTAAGAACGTGGGCAGTTAAGGCCTATTTAGTGGGCAGTTTATTTTTATAAAAAATGATATTAAAGATTAAAAATGGAAGAAAATATAAAAAACTACAAGCTATGAGCTCAAAATCTACTTGAAATAGCTTCTTACAAAAAGCTATAAGCTCATGAGAAAAAATTGTTATCAAACACATCACGTTTTCATCCAACGAGCATATAAGCTAATCTAACATGCTATAAGCTAACTTATTTGTGTTACCAAACACAGCCTTAGTGTCAAATTAACACCCTCTAATAAGTGAGTTCCAAGGGGATTGCATATTTCGTGTGTAATTTATTATTTCTTGAGCATTGGCCTCAAGTGAAGAGAAAAAGAATGTGATGATAAAAATGCAGGAATAGGACTCTTCTCGCACCTTGTGTACTCGTTAATCACATGTGGGCTGTGGCTAGCTTGTGTACTAGGAATATTATGATTTCATTTTCTAAGCTAAACCCTGGTAAAAGCCAATTAATGTTGATTCTCTAAATTGGTGAAATACCGACACATACCTAACCAAACCGTGCATCTAAATGTCGTTATTCATCAATCATTTCAATTTAAATTAAAAAATTGAACTTATATGTGTAACATTGTTATATTATACCTAGTGAGAACGAAAGTGCTACGGGAGATGGTTTTTTTTTTTGTTGAGAGAAGTGAGATGATTTATTATCAACCCTTAGAATTAAATAAATGCCGGCTTAGTGTTAGACTCAAGCATTGGCATCGTGGTGAAATGAAGAATTAAACAGTAAATTATCAAGATTTTATTTTTATTTTTAATACAAAATATAAATACATAGGTATCACAATGAAAATTATGTAGTCAATTTCTCAAAGGTCAAAAAAAGTGTCATTTTCAATTTAAAATTTTCTTTTTTGGTTTTCTTATAAGTACTCCGAAAGTATCGATTAACATGACCCTAAAGAAAATTGTGTGCTCGGAACTCGGGAGCGCGTTTGTGCAATGCTTGGGTTTGTGTCTCGTGCTATAAAGCATAATTTATCTTGGATTTCCCTAACTAATATTGCTTGGGAAACTGAAAACAACATATATTTTAAAAATATTTTTTTCTTCAAATGTGACACTCAAAATGAGTGAGAGGGAGTAATCAGTAGACCCCAATAGTATTATTTTTGTTTTATCAATTTCTTAATCTAGATTTTTGTCTACATGTATTGTTAGGGGTGGCGGCAGAAGACAGTCCGTCATATAGGGTTTTACCATCAATTAAGAGTCATTTCATAGTCTTTTTAATAAGTTTTCCTTATGTTTTAGTCGAGTTTTATAAATAATTCAAAGGATGAACATGGAATAGCAATTATGAGCACAACACCTTGAACCATGAAAAAATCACCTCAACCAAAAAACTATGTGGTCATGCTATATTTTTTACAAGATTAATCAAGTGATTTCTTAAGGGTATAGACACCACATATAAGCATGGAAGAGCAATTATGAGCACAAGACCTTGAACCATGTAAAAATGACCACAACCAGAAAACTACGTGGTCATGCTATACTTTTTAGGGTTAATAGGTCTTTATCCCCTTGTATATTTTTTTTTTGATTTACCCTCCTGTAAAAAAAATTTGTTTTGATTTACCCCCTAATAGGCCAAACAAAAACGAAAATTTCTTGCAAAAAAAAAAAATTGGTTTTTGTTTGACCTATTAGGGGGTAAATCAACAATTTTTTTTTACAGGGGGTAAATCAAAAAAAAATTTACAGGGGGAAAAACCGGAAATGACCTATATTACAGTGGGTAAAGACCTATTAACCCTACTTTTTACAAGATTAATCAAGTGATTTCTTGGGAGTATAGGCACCACAAATGATTCGGTGACGAGAAATAGAACAAAAGATGAAGAAAAGATGAATGAACATCTATTGGTACATGTGTGGTGCATGCTATGAGATGTGCATCGCACAACTGAAAAGAATTATAAAGTGTTTAGTCATTTCTTCAAGTGTGATGCGCAATAGGTTGTTCGTGTCACACACATAACCGGAAATATTGGAAGCATTCTACTATAAATAGATTGGCTCCACCTCATTGGAAAAACACTCTCTGATGATCAAGAACATTATAAATCGTAATTTATGAAGGTTACCATCGACATGAAGCATCCTTAAGGCGATGATCCATCACACAATGAACATTATTCACGTACACATTCATTTGTTTATGTTTAGTTAGGATCAATAACTAATTTTCTAGGTTAGGTCATGTAGATGACCTTCTTTGTAGCTACTTGACGCATGTCATCTGTGGAGTTACCTCTGAATACAATCGGTCTGCTTAGTTTTATTTTGTTAACATTTGTCATTAATGTGTTTTATGCGTTTACAAATGTTCATAAATCGATCTCGACCTTGAATGACTATCAACCATAACTTTGGAGACTTGCCCTAATTTTAACTGTTCAATTGTAATACCTTTGGCATATATTCTATTACCGTCTATGTGACAAGAGTTTTAATGCTCATTAAAACCTTCAATGGTTACGTACGCACCTAAGACATTTGAGAGTTGTGACTGGAGAAACATGTTAAGTACCAAGACACTAGGCTTAGGTATTTTGTTGTAAAGCTATGAAACTAAGTAAACAATTGTAGACATTGCACTGAATTACAAGTCGTGAAAGAGAAGAAAATCTAAGATGACCTAATACCTGTTTTATTTCGTTAAATGAATCAACCTTTGTCAAGTGTAAACCTCCAAAGTTTACATATCTTAATCATAATTATAGTGGTTAAGTTAGAATTTTATAATAATTGGGGATATGAATTTTTATAAATATTACTAGTTGACTACAATTTATTTCACTTGTTAAACCGGCCATCATGTTTTTGGCATCTTTGTTGGGGTTCATTAAAAATTTCAATAAAGCAACTACGAATTTGATTAGGGTTTCTGCAATTTTTTTTATTTGCTTTTATTTATTCTTTTCAATTTTTCTTTATCTTTCAGGAATCGAGAAAACTACAAAAGCAATTTAGAATGCGGTCCGACTAGCCAAATTAGAAGGCACTCCAATCATTTTCAGAAGAATCTGACAAGGAGAAATTTCAAATGGCTGAAGGTAACCCACCACCACCACCGATGCGTACCTTGGGAGACTTTTGATGAAGGAAGAATTGAGGAAAGATCACTCACGAGTTTCAACTAACAAACTCGGTTGCCTTTGTTATAAAAAAACACCATCCTAACCGGCTTTAAAGAAAATCTAGTCTGCCAAGCATACCCGTTTAACCCACCCCTTGTAGTTGGTCCACCAACATTCAGCCTGCTGAAAATGAGGATCGTGGTGGAATGGGACGTGTTGGCCCCATGCTCTTTAAAAAACCGTTCCTTTACTTTTATTGTACTAAATTGTCAACTATTCCTGTTTTTCCCTCTAAAAACTATTTTCATTGTATGATAATATGAAGAGAAAAAACTAATTTATCTATGTTATTCAGTTAAAACACTCATTTTAACACTCACTTTACAATATTCACTATATTAATGAGTAAAATAATGTGGGTCATACCAATTTATATGAGTCCCATTTTTTAAATTATGAAATTCTCACGAGTTTCATCCAATATAATAGTGAATATAAAAAAGAGTGTTAAAGTTAGTGTTTTTAAAACGTCTCAATATCAAAGTCCATCCTCAAATGCATACGGGAAGAAAAGTTTAACCATTTAGAAAACTTAATTACATTTTTTGGTATTAAACTTAATTAATTTATTAACATGAAAATAAAATGGACAGATCAAAATAAATAGACTAAAAGTGTATTTAACCTTTCATTATTTATCAACATGGATTTTTTTTTTGAACAAACCAAAATGATATATTATAAAACAACAAAACAATCACCAAAGCACAAGGTGTGCCTTAGAGACTACCAAAAGTACACAGAGTTAACAGTGACACAAGGAACCAAACAAGACAACTTTAGCCTATGCCTAAACAAGTTAAAGGGATAGACCACCATTGCTGAGTTCCATAAGTAAAAATGGCTTTTTTTAGCTTTTAGTCCACCTAAAGACAACATCTTAACCTTGTCAAGCAAACGGGGAATAGGAGTAATGACATTTTTAAACAAGCGACTATTACGTCCATTCCACACAACCCAGGCACAAAGAAGCTAGATAAGTTGCATGAAAGAACATTTAGCTTTACCGCCACCTATCATATGCGTGAACTGCAAAAAATGATCAGAAATAACATCAGAGTCCACCCCATGAAAACAAATCCAATCTCGCGCAAGCTGTCATATAGAACCAAAAGTTGCACACGACAAAAAAAGATGCTGGGACGTTTCAAAGAGGCCACAACCAGCAATACAAGACGCCATATCTGAAGAAAGAACCCCTCTAGCCACCAAGTTTGACTTTGTAGGTAAACGATCAAGAACAAGCCTCCATGCAAAAACAGAGACTTTCAAGGGGACTTGATTATGCCAAACCAACTCTGTTGCTGGTTCCACCATAGGAGTTTCCTGAGTTGTTAATAAATCATATGCACCACGATCTGTATAACCTGCTGGAGGATCTTGAAGCCACACCCATCTATCTGAAATATTAGGATACAAAGAAACATCAAGAAGTAAGGCCCTACACTCTGCCACCATCTCCTCCTCCCACGCCCACAACCTACGCCTCCACCTCCACACATCCCCCCAATGATCTGAGCTAACTGAGAACAAGTTAACCACGATAATGGTCTTATTCTCAGATAAATCAAACAATCGACTATAACGCTCACAAAGGGGAACACCTCCAATCCACCTGTCATACCAAAACAACGTGTCAAACCCATCACCAACCTTCATAGACACATTCTCCGTAAACCAACTACTACCATCACCTCCGCCCCTATCCCTAATCCTCCCCACCTCCCTCAACCAAGAAGAGACACTCCGGCTCCCAACCTCCAACCTCCTGCCTAATTCGCCATAACGGGCGACTAAAACCCTATACCACAAACCACATGTATCAACCAACATCCTCCAACACCATTTACCTAGCAAAGCATTGTTAAACTCCTTCAACTTTCTCACCCTCAACCCTTCAATTTATCAACATGGATAAATTTAAGTGAAGTTATTTTTATAGGAAAATTGGAGTAATGTTTGACATAACATGTAACCGACAATGCTATAATTTATGTTTTTGATCCAAGAACTCTTTGTTTGCACTGATTTTTACATTGATATGCTGATATGTATTAATCCATTGATTTGACTTTTAATGAAATACATTAACTAAAATTAAAAAAAAAAAAGAAATACATTAACTTTTTGTTTATAAGTTGATGCTCAATTTATGTTTGATATGATAACGGTGACTTTAATATTTCTGTCTCAATTCCCTTAAAAAATATGTTTCCATTTGAGTTGGCCATTTATTAAAGCAATGTAGCCTAATTTGGGACGAAGCTTCGTTGATAAAAAGAGTCACATGCAAAAGATCAAGAATTGATGGTGATATCTCCTATTTTTGTTCCATTAAAATAAATCACAAATAATAGTTCGATGAAGCAAAGTAAATTATAGAGCCAATAAATCGAAAGCGCATGCTTGGTGGCCCACTAAAGCTTTATTGGAAGATTCATGGAAAGGAAGCTTCTCCTTCGTGTGAAAGGGAAACCCCAAACAAACCAATCAATGAGTCTACGTTGCCAAGTTATGGGATGGCGCTAGAAGATTGGGATATAGAGCAGTGGAATTACATATTGATTCTGTCATTGTGGTTCATGGAATTAGGCATGGTTGGACAAGGAGTTGTTGCATGGAGCACGCTTTGGTTAAGAAGATCCGTCAATTGATTTCGATTGAAAAGTGAAGGTCGTTCGTTTGTACCGAGAGGCAAATCAATGTACTAATGCAATTGCAAGTTAAGGATGCTCTTTGAATGACTTTGTGATATTTTATGAGTCATGTTCGGTTATCATTATAAATTTTCATATGATTCCTCCACTTAAAGTTATACTTAAAGTTATTTGAGAAGTTTTTGACGTTAAATGTTAGCATTTTTCTCAATCAAAGTTCGAATATTAATTCACAATATTGTAAAATTTTCCGTCCTTTTTTTTTTTTTTTGTGGTGGTCGAGGTTCGAACCTCAAACCTTACATATATCATGCATTTGTCCATACCAACTGAGCTAAATTCACCAGGACTTTCAGTCCTCTTTTGCTAAACACAAACTACGTTGGTGATTTTATCATTAGACAAAATAAAATGCTAGCTAGTTTTTTTTTAGGAAAAATGCTAGCTAGTTTTAGAAGGGGAAGGAAATCCAAAACTTTAGGTGATACAAATTTTTTGCCCCAGCACATCGATCGTAATGGTTTTTATTTTTTTTTATTTTTATGATAACCCTTTGGTTTTTATAATAGTGTGTTCAAGTATTTGAAGTTCGACCAATAATATATAAAGTCTTATAAAAAATGGTTCCACGTATGAGTTGCATTGGGATTCTTCCAAATATTTTATCATTTGATATAATCCATTAACCACTTGACTACAATTACATTAAAATGATTTTATTGTTACTGATAGGGCTAATTAAAAATGAATTTGACATTAAAAATGTGAATACTTTTTTTAAAGAAAGAATTCAAGTTTTAATTAACCATATTGTAAGACCATCTACAACGGAGCACCTCACTTTGAGTGCTTAAATGAATCTTCTTTGTCCACATCATTCATTTTACAATAATACTTAATAAGCACCATTTTTCTCCAACACAGCACCGCAAAGGAAATTACTAAATAGATCCCACAAATAATTCTATATCATTACATTTGAACTAAATTTTATTTATTTCATTATGATTTATTAAATGGGATGAAGAGAAAGAGGGTGATTCCATAGCCACCCTTCTCCATAAGCACCAAAATATTATACTCCACAATGAGGGTGCCTATTTAGTATGATCCTAAATAGGTGAAGCACCCACCATTGTAGATGGCCTAAATGCTAGTTTAGTTTCTTCCGTTAGACGCAACTTGGTTGATCACTCTGCAATTAATTTGGACAAAGTAAATACTTTCTATGTTTTTACAATAAATGTTGTTTATGATTTTTACACACATATTAAGAAATGCAACGATTAAATAAAATAGAATTTTTTTTTTTTACCAAATTATCCTAATTAACTAATGGTTAGTTTTTCTACTATAGTAATTTACTTAGAGTGCGTACAATCTATAAAACTAAGGTTTAGTATGTTTAGGTCATGCATTGAGAATGATCTCAAGGGGGTATTTATGGTCTTTTTTGGGCTTGTATTTTCGTGACTTAGACACTAAGTAACTTAAATCCTAAGTCACGTTTTCAATGTAGAACACACGCTCTAGATGCTTCTAGAAGCCCATAATGGTGGCGCGACGAGATTTCAGGAATGGGAGCGTGCTCCTCGGCCAGTAAACCCTTCTAAAACGATACTGAGTCATTAATAAAAATGACTGTCCAAGTAAAAGTTATGTTTTGAGAGTAGTGTAGATAATATTAATTAAAAGGTACAACTCGAAAAATACTTAGTATTGTATTGAAAAATGAAAATGAAATTCATTTTAAATATTTTTATATCAAAGTGACATTTATTTTGAAACGGATAGAGGAGTAGCTATCCACTTGTTCGGAATTACATAGAAATTATTTATTTTTAATCATAGAGCTTATTATGCCAAGCTTGCTTGTAAGATATAAAAAATTAGATATACTCCAAGTTAATTAGCAAGTGATTTAGCTTAGTAGTACTAAATTTTATACCATAAAAAGATCACGGAAGTACGGAGCATGAATTGTTGTCTATAATTGCGACAAAAAGCTGTCTATCTCCTCTCACACAACACACATTGCCTGATTCGAACAGAGAACTAAAACTAAATAGTGATGAAGAAATATCCTTTCACAAAAACTTGAAAATGGCAGGCTTCCCATTAATGATAATTTGATGTAACACTGGCCTCTAGATATAGATACGTGCCGAGTCCAGTTTTCATTGTTTGCACTATCTATCCATTAAGAACACATGCACCACATGGGTTGGAGTGTGTGAGAGGTTTCTTTGTGGTAAAAGAATGCTATTCAGTTTAGGTCAATTACATAAAATATCTTTTTCCATTTCTGCTCAATATATTATAATGTTTTCTGTCTAGAGGCTTAGATTATCTCTCATTACTGATTTATGTGATTTTTTTCCGGTTATTTTAGCTTTACTACATGAATAATATTTTTCAAAATCATTTATAGAAAACTTTGAAATTAATGCTTAGTTGCTCAAGTTTGAAATCACACGTTTGTTCACATGACAAAGCCTAGCATGCATATCAAATCAAATATCAAAATTATCATACAACATGTAAATGAGACATTTTATTCATTTCAATGTTTAATTTGAATATGCCATCGGTGGCACACCCTTTCACAACAAAAATATCATTTTTAGTAATGGTGTAAAATCTATTGTGATTAAGAGTGTTAACGGTGCGATTTGATATGACTTTAGGCTAAAAATTATATGAACTGCAAGATAAAGAACATGAGATTTGGTTTGGCTTGATTATATTTTAAAATAAAACCAAACCAAACCAATGTGGTTTGAGTTGGTTCGATTTTTTGCGAGACATAATTTAAAAATCTACCAACAATTTTAATTATTTTAGCTGCAACAATTAACTATTTTGCAAAGATTAATAATTAACTTCAAATATCATTAAGGAGCATAAAGAGAAGGTACAACAATTAGTAATTAACTCCAATTAGAAAAAGAAAAGAAAAAAAGAATGAGTGAAAATATAATCCAAAATCAAGGGTATTTCTAATTACCTCTTGGTATATATAATATGTAAAGTTTATTCCTTGTTTTTTATGTTCTTGTGAAATATTTTATGGATGATGTTGGTGTTGTTTATTCTATAAGATTTGTCGTGTAGAATTTTTGAGGTTAATTGAAAAAAGAATAAGAAAAAAAGGGCTGAGTGAAAATATAATCGAAAAGGGCTATTAGAACGCCGCATATTTAACAAGTAAAATCAACTCACAATGATAAAAGTGTTATAAAGAACACCTAAAAAGGCAATTGGTGCTGTGTGTGTAAACGCGTTACATCAACATCTCCCACTCAAGGTCATGACTCGATGACCATCCAGGTTCCCACCAAACACATATATTTTTCTCTTCTTGAGTGTGAGAAATTAGAGAAAGAGACCCCATGCAATCAAATGCCATAAAACACATTAAAAACATGATGCTCCCACAATCATAATCTAAGTGTAATTGTATAGCATATATAAAAAAATGCTTTAAAATCATTTGCTCAACTTTCATTTACTTCATTATATATATGGATAATTTTATAAAATTATAATATTAATTAATATATATGAAAAGGATGGGCATATTTATTTATTTTTGGATTGAGATATGATATGATTTAACTTTATTTTTGGGGGTATTTTGTTAGACTAGAACTGGTATGTACTTAAGAAGGAAGGAATAGGCACACATGGATCACACAACACATGTGTTGTGTACAATGTGATAAGAGAGTATCTGCAGGTTGATATATTATGTGGAACTAATGTATTGATAATATTATTACTGAGTTTAGTAGTACAGCTATATAGCTTCCATATAGGAGACAGCTTGACGGCTTGGGATTCCAATATAAATGTTCTCAGCTACAAATCAAAGATGTGGGAATCCCAATTTTCATAACAATTTATTTATACATACATGATCACTCCATTTTTGAGGAAAAAAAAGAGTACAAGACAAAAGGAAAATAAATAATTCATTACCTAAAAAATGAATGTGTGTGTTAATAGCATAGGGCCTGAACAACCCGTGTTCAGCTGCTGCCACCACACTCTGATCACTCAAACAGACACCTTACTATTTCCGGGTAAATCCAAATTGAGGGGGCCATTTTCCTTTTCTACGCTTTACCATAACTATTTATTACTTTGTTTTTTTACTGCAGTTAAACCCGACCATATCATAAATCAAGTAGAACACTCTGTATTTCACAATTTCATTTGTTACTACTACCCAATATAGCTACCCAACAACTCATATCTTCAGTTACACTCCTCTAATGGAAAATCCTATTCAAATTTGGATCAAGGGAACAACGATCACGAAAAATAAATTTACTAACACATATTACTATTAATTACTAACATTTCTTTATAATAAAAAAATATTAATTTTTAAGGTCACTAATTTTCATTCCTAATTCCTTTAAAAATATTAATTATTCTAAGACACCCTTTAAAAAAGAATCATAACATATATAGAAATTAAAGCGGGTAAAGGTAAAATTAACATAGATGTTATTTAAATTAAATTAAGAATGAGTAGCTTTCTTACTAACAAGTAGTAACAGCACAATAATATATATTAGAAAGCTTAAAATGAAATTAATATTGGGAGAAAGGTTACAAGTGACTTCACTTAACTATTACATATTATTCTTGTTGTTGCCGTGACGCTCCTCCATTAATTAATTTCTTCTTGGAAATATAGTAATTAATTAATTAGCCATGCAAATTAAATTAAACTGGGATGCATGCTACTAGTTAATAGCTACACATTGCTTGCGTACGTTTACTACCCGGTGGAGAAAAACATTGAGCTTGAAGTTGTTGAAGGGCTTGGGCTTTGGTACGACCTTTGTCGAAAATAATCTGGTGGAGAAACCGCCACAGTCACCGACGATGTAGATTGAGTTCCAGACTCTGGCGGGGATCCTTCAAAACAAAAAACAAATCATTATCTACCATAATCATTCTTATGATAAATAACTCCCTTATTTTTGGTTAAATATACTACATTATTTAGCATAGGATAATATAAGGGAAAGAAAGAGTAATTAATTAAGAAAATTACTTGTGGAAGAATTATCCAAAGTATTGTGAGATTTGTGAATATCTTGAGTATTTGGGTGCTGAGTTTTTCTCCTGCGACGATTATGATCTGCCAATCTCTTCCTGCAGCTACGTTTTCCATTATCAAACTCAGATAGAAGATGGAACCTGCATATATATATATATATATATTTTAAAAGAATTTAATTTAATAATAATAATAATAATAATAGTGGATAATATTTGTTTGAGACACAATGTAATGTATAGTAGTTATCTAGCTGTGTTGTTTTGTTTGAATGGAAGTACTAACTAAAAGCAGCAAAACAATGCAGTACGTAAGTAGTAAAACTGAAAACCAAACAAACTAAGTATATGTTTTAAGGGACACAAATGCCCTCGGGATTTCCCCATGTACGGTCAACTCAATCATTGTCAACTCTCCCCTTAAGGGTATTTTCGTCTTTTTCAAATCCAACCTTCTCCCCTATCCCCCAACAACGCTGTTTTGTGCTTGCTTACTGCTTTTTAATGCATGCTTCTCTCACACACGTTTTTAAAACCCAAAATAATACAAATAAATATCTTTTGATTAAAACCTAACTGAAATTAAACTAGTTTAGTGTTTAATTGCACTTCATAGACATAAAAGAGAATCAAACTAGAAATAGACGAAAATGCCCTTGAAGTGAGGCACAAATATAAGAATATTCATCTCAATGATTGAGTTGTTAAAGGGGTAATCATGTCATTTAAAGATCACAACCTGCTGCATTGCTGGCAGAACCGCTGAGTCAACCCAGCTGCAACGACGGTGGCTGCCTTGGAGTGAAACTCACAAACTTTGTGGCGGCGGTGGTAGTGCTTAGCCTGAGATAGATCAGCATTGCAACCTTCAGCCTGACACCTAGGTGAGTTCGAAGAACCTGTAGAACCCGGTTCAGGTGGTCTAGACCGACGGTAAAGGCGGCTAACGAAGTCATCTTCGGAAGAGAAGTACGTGCGGCCACCAAGGTTGAGTCCAAGTCTAGAACCCACGAAGTCAATGGGCCTGTTAACATCCTCGGATTTTGGTACGAGGAGGAATCCAGGGCCATGTCCATGACCAGGAAGAGGGTCAAGGGAGAGCATGGAAGGAGGTTGTGGTTGAGGTGGAGGGTAAGAAGAAGCAGTTGATGACCCTCCATGGAAAGCCCGTGGGTCGAAGAAGGACTGATGGATATGATGTTGCTGGGCCTGTGGGCTAAACTGGTGGTGGTGAGTAAAATCACCACTGTTTATGTCGATGGTGGGTCCAGCACCAGGTCCGTTAAGGTAACTGTCGGATAACATAGCTTGAGAAGCGTAGTGGTCGAAGATTTGACGGTGGGCTTGATCAGAGGCTGCTGCTGCTGCTGCGGCGGAGTTGTTGTCTTCATTTCCGGTAAGCATGATGTTTGTTGGGTTACCCCATTCGTAGTCCAACATGTCTCTCAAAAAAAGATGTACCTGTGAAATGAGATGAAATGAAATGAAATATTATATAAAACTCATATTTATTTTTGGGAGGTGTAAATAGCAATAAGATAGCCCTAACCTAATTTGCAGAAAAGTTATGGTTGGGGAGAGAGACTTTATCTATCCATCTAACTCATTTCATTTGATTCAGAGAAAACAGTGTAATGTAATAGCGTGTACATTAAGTCTATTATCATACACACACTCTCTCTCACTATAACTATGTCTCAGAGAGAGAGAGAGAGAGAGACTCTTTCTTTCTTTCTTTCTGCTATGCTAAATGGGATGTGCGCTTAAAAGATCTCACTTTCACCCTAAAAAAGCTGAACACTTTTGTCTCCTTCTCCTCATTTCTCTCTACCAATAGGAAAGTTACTCATGTAACTCAATTCTCATTCTCTCTCTAGTTGAGTTAAGTTTGTGTTGTGTGAGTTTGAGGGAAATTCAGCTTATGAGGCGGCTTCTGCAGACAGTGGGTAATTGGTGGGTGATCTGTACTCTGGATATGCTTCCATTGGAAATTACCTTTTCACCTAAGTGTAAATTTATTTTATAGTTTCGTTTTTTTTTGTTTTTCAATTTTAATTCTACACCACACACTTTTTTTAATAGTCAAATAACAAATACTAGTATGTTAGGGGTTAGCTTTCTCCACCGGAGCTAATTCACACAGTTTTACAGTGCAATGAATCTTAGTGTGTCTTTGGTTCGGTGGTGGAGAGAATTGATTTTAAGTAAAAATGAGTTCAATGTAAATTGATTTATGTTTTAATCTCTTATGTTTTTTTTTTTTTAGAAACCAAACTAACCAATCGTAAATAGAATGGGGGATATCGAGCCTAATCTCTTATATTAATTACATTTTGTTTGCACCCTTAGCTTTTAATTAACTTTTTTAAATTATGTCCACGCTCATTGAAGTTTCACATTTCTACTATATTACTATAATAAAGTGTTAAGATCTAAACCTCACAACATCATCGGTTGATTGTCCAAGCTACTCTGCAAGAGAAGGATGCTAATGACATTGATTTTGTTGCACAAGTGCCTTGATGGTTGCAGAGAACTTTAAGAAATAGCGACCATTTTTTTTTTTTAATGAATGGAAATAGCGACCATTTATAATGTTTGATGATTGCTTTCTTAAGAATATTTTTTGGGGGTAGATTTTGTAGTTATGCATGGAGACCCTAATGATCATATGCTTATGATTGTAAGGACCATTATTAAAAGTGAGATGGAGGAATAATGGTGCAAACGGAATGAAACATAAATAACCAATTTAAGATGAAAAATAATTAAAAGACTAATCCAAAAACTGGTTAAACTTATAGAATCGACGAAATCATTTTGGCATCTCTTTATTTACCTATTACCTATTTCTTTCGCATTCTATTTTTTTTCTTTTCTTCATAGTATCTCTATTCTTAGTGTATTATTCATCATATATGCTTATTTTTCTCGTTTACTTCTTCTATATTTATCAATTTCCTCTTAAGATGTTGATGCACATGTACCATTAATTAAAGTGTGAAAAAGTTACTTAAATAACAAAGAAATGAGTAAGTTTCATTGTTAAACAAAAAATGCTCATATTACAATAGAGAGCTTCAAATTGATAAATTGTGATTATGTAAAGTTTTTGTTATTGTTTTTTTTTTGGTATACAATTTTTTTTTCGTTAATAATTTTTTTTCATTGTTATTGGTTTCTTTATATATTTATTTATTTTTGAATTAACATCCTTTATTTAATATTCAAAAGTTTTGTAAATCACAACTTAATTTTATCTTATTTAAGTCTGTTTAACATAAAAGATGTATTATGTATAATATTTAGAAGAAAAAAATACAGTACATGCAGGGCCGGTCCTAAGATTTCTAGTGCCCTAGGCGATTAATAAAATTGTGCCCTTTTAATTATCTGAGTGTCTTTCTTCTTGCATTTGTTATTGTAAAAGATTCATTCATAATCAAAGTTCTTTAAAAACATATTTTCGAAATATATTTGTATAGTACTAACTGTTAGTAAAAATGATAATTTTGGTGCCCCAGTAAAAATGGTGCCATGAACTGCCAAACCCCCCCCCCACCCACCCTCAGGGCCACCCTTGAGTACATGCATATTGGGCTAATGCCCTTTATAGTGTATTGATAGACAATATTATATATGCATTAAGAACGATTTAGAACATGTTTGGATTGTTTGTGAGTTCAATGGAATCACAATTGACTGTCAAATTTTTGCAAAATTATGATTTCATTATAATTTTGTCAAATTCACTACTAACCCAAGTCAATTTAACCACAATTCTTTGAAACAACTGGCTAGAGATTGATACTTGATGTTTGGATCCCTTAGAATCGCTTTATTGTTAGATTTTAAGTGATATTTAATTTATTTCTCAAAATCTAGGTGTTTCTACCAATGCTATACCATAGAGGCATAGAACAGTTTAGAGAATTTAAGTCCTTCGCAAATTGTTTAGAAAGAATAACCAACTCAATATCAAATGAGCATACTATAAGAACACATTAAATTTTGAGCAACATAAAATGATTTTTATATGTGAATATCTATTAGCGCAACTGTATAAACTAATCCTTCGAATTAGATAAATTATAATATGTGACAAAACACGGCGTATTAATAGAAAATGAGTTGATAATGATAATATTAATATTAATATTTAGGGTTAAATATGTTTTTGGTCCCTATAAATATACCAAATTTTCGTTTTAGTCCCTCTAAAATTTTCCTTCAACTATTAGTCCCTATAAAATTTTCAATCACTACTTTTGGTCCCTATTTTTAAGTTAATTTTAGTATTTTTTTTTTAATGAAATTGTGAAGAAATGTGTAGAGTATTTTAAAAATATTTCCCAAAAAAAAAAGAATTTTTTAACAAAACATAAATTTAATATGAATTTTTAACCATCAAAAATATAAAAATTCATATTAAATTCATGTTTAGTTAAAAAAATCTAAATTTTTTTGGGAGAGATTCTTATAATATTATGAATTTTTCTGCAAAATTTTATTCAAAAATATGAATTCTACATATGAGTTTACTTTAAAAGAGAGACCAAAAGTAAAGACAGAGACTAAAACGAAAAGTTGGTATATTTATAGAGACTAAGAACATTTTTAACCCTAATATTTATCAGGGAGCTAATTTGACTATAATATATATAAAATTTATTTTAACGTGGCCCAGTTTCAAAAGACCCAACTGCTCTGGTTTATTGCTGAAATAAGTATAGGAAAAGCAGCATAAAAGAGATGTGTGTTATGTTGGGTGTAGCAGGCTATATATTATAGGTAGCAGAAGTAATTAATTAATTAGCAATGTGATAAATTTTTTTATTTTTTATTTTGGTGAGGGCAATGTGATAAATATAAATAAGTAAAGAAAGCAAGAAAAATAGGAGTAATGTAATGTAATAAACAAGGACAGTGAACGGGTGAGAATGGATGGGGTTAATAATCTGAGACATTAAATTTGATGGGACCCACAATCTGTTTTGAGTTTGGTCTGTTTGATGATCAGTGGTACCCAGGTCAGATGATCGTCATGATTAATTCATATATGTCTGTCTGGCTGGCTAGCTAGCTATAAGAGATTTTTGCTTAATTGAATTTTCGCTTTCTTGCTTTTCACAAAACATAACCCTTTCCTTTATTTCATTTTTGAACCATTGAAAATGACTTTTTATAACAAGTGCAACTGCTCCTGTTTCATTATTTCAGTGTAAATGCCTTGTTGTATTTGCATTAAAGTTTCATCCCCATGTGATTGTTCTTCTAATACACTCACTCACTTTGTTATGCATCATAAAACCATTATTGGGCTGGCTGTTCTTAAATTCATCTACAGTGTTACTGTTACCTAGCATGGTTCAATTTGGCTAAGAAAGGTTTGGTAAATTGGTTGGAAAGTAATAGTAGTGATATTTAAACAACTCATTTTATACAACTTATGTGACAACTTCTTTTTTCTCTCTTTTCATTGATATTTGAACATCTCTTTTAACAGAAATATGGCGAATATTTTGGAGGTGGTAAACCATGTCAAATGTTCGTCTTGGTTTTGATTTATTAGTAGAGAGTAGAATGCATATTTAGTTTTCTTAATTTGTTGGACTAACTCATTTTCTTGTCTAAAGTTTACGCATTTGTCTCTTTGTAATAGATTTTGAGTATTTGTTGAAATTTGGAGCATAACTCATCCTTACAAACCAGTTTGTAAGGTGAGGAATGTCTTCTCTTCATAAATCCTTATCTAGTGTCCGGATCGCAATTAAGGTTGGATTACCAACACACTCCCTCACGCTTAGATTCAATGGGCATGAAGCGTGGCAATGCGGATGCCAACGATAGATCTTGGATACACTCTGATACCATGTTGAAATTTTATGCATAACTCATCCTTACAAACTGACTTGTAAGATGGGGAGTATCTCCTCTTTATAAACCCTTATCTAACGTCCGAATCGCAATTAAAGTGGGATTACCAACAATATTCCTTTTACATGTGTTAATTAAATTTGTTGCACAAGTTTTTTTAACACAGTTTAATTCATTTCAAATGGTTTAAAAATGACCAATTTCAGTTGACCAAAGAATTTTGATTGAAATTTAATTGATTAAAATTGGAGTCGAATCTCTTATGCGAGATATTGAGAACAAACCTCGTGAGTGGTGGTAGGAACAGAAAATTACTATTTGTAATGTTTAATCATAAAAAATAAAAGTATAAAATTTTAAATAAATTATATAAAAAAAAAAGTATAGTATTTGACTTGATTTTAAAATCGAACAAATTATGTTAAATATGCTCAATAACTAAATTAATGATGAATTTGAAATTCTGCAAAGACGAAAGGTATGGGAGATCAATATCTTTGAGTTGACTTACCGTTTACCTTTAAGGATCATTAAACTGCTATATGTATTCAACCGTAATAATCAATATCTGCACTTTATTTTGTACAAAATCTAAGGCATATATAGTTCAGTTCAGTACTATTATATAATGCAATACATGGCCATGCAGGTCAATCTATCTATCTATCTATCTGTATTATTATATATTTAACTCTTGCAACAAAAAGAATGGTATATCATGTCAATATTGGAATGGTACTTACTACTTACACAAATATTATTATTATTATTCTCCCTCACACTGAGCTATAGCTAAGTAGCTAATATATATAGCTCTTGATCATTTGATGTGTACAATATATTGTTCATAATTTGATTTGAGACCATTTTTGAAGTCTAATATTCAAAAGGAAATCATAGTGAAACTGAGAAACCTTAGATATATTTGCAATATGCAAGAGAGAGAAGATATTGAAAGTGTCCAAATAACAATCATTAATGGAGCAGCTTGTGTTGTGAACTTGGTTTGAATCTTGTGGTGATAATGCTTCCACATTAAGAAGACATAGAGTGTCAATTCATGCAAAATTCTCAATAGTCAAATGATGGGTCCCTCTTTGGCCCAAAAAACACCTTGTGAGCAGAATTCAGCTCCAATTCCAGAAATAATCACATGGATACAACATATAACATAGGATGATGGCAAAACGATTTGAGCATGTCGGGTCAACCTATTTAGCATACTATTTTAGACTGAACCATTTGAAATTTTAGTGAACTAGTTTTGAAGGATCAACTCGCCTAAAAATCAATACATTTAATTTTGTTTGTTGTTGTTATTGACCCCTCAATCCATTGGTATCATCTTTCAAGAATATAAAGCCGTTTATGCAAGGTTTTAGGAGCTAACTTAAAGGGACACCAATCACATATTTAAGACTTGAGCGAAATAACTACTTTGCATGGTTGGCCAAGGATCGTCGTTAATGGTAGCTGAATCTAAAAAGTTGTTGAATTTAACTGACAAATACAAACAATGAAAAAAAAAAATATACAATCATTAAAAACTACATGAATACAACTTATCTTTTAGAATAATATATGTAGTAATATAGTTTTAAAAAAATAGTAATTAAATATATCTGTTTAGTTTGGTTTGATTCGGTTTGAACCTAAACCATAGAAAAATCTAAACTAATTTGATTGATTTAAATTGGATCTTGAAGTCGTTAATTTTCAATCCATTAATTGTTTTGTGGCAGATATCCTTATAGATTACCCATCGTATTTAATCCATAGTGTTGTCTATTCTATTTTTTGGTTGTCTATTCTTTATCCGTAGTTTGTAAGTTATATACAATTATTTTTTTGTCCTTTAATCACATTTTAAAGCAGGCAGTAACAAGATGACAAGATCCACATCGATGTAGGAATGAATCTAAAGATTAATTAAATTAAATCACACAATTGCAACCAAAAAAAGAAGAGAACAACTATAGAACAAGATAAAATAAAAGGAAAAATGTTGAGCAAGTTGGTTTCCTTTTTGCCATTATTGACAACTTCCCCTTTGCAATATATATTACTTCCATGGTATTTTCATTCCGTGTGAAGTTAATTTGTACATATCAAATCGTGGTTTGGCTTAGTTCAATTAGGTGAGCTTCATATTTTGATTATTTAGTTCGGACCTTATGGTAATATCGATGATAATTAATTATTTTGAGTGAACCAATTTAATGTGAGAGATGAAAATATATATAACTACAAGCTAAAAATTGTTACTAAGCGGAATTAAAAATATAGATGGTTAAAATGGTGGAGCCAAAGTTAAATGGTGGTACTCATACGTACGTTTATGTGGAAACTAGTTATATAAGGAACCTTCCGTGGACTGAATCACACGTTTATCTTACAATAATGTTTGATCTCTTTGTGATGTTTTCCTTTTGTCTTAATCCTCTCATTTGTAGGGAAGGGGTAATGTTCTGGCGATATCAAGTTTAATAGAAAGGTAAATAAGTTTGTCTGACAATTGTTTCAATTAAGATTCAAATTTTCACAAACAATTTGTCTTCAATCGAAATTCATTCATAAAATATCATTTCAATAACTTATAGAAAATGATGCCTAGGACAATGTGTACTGGTGTAAGTATGCCTAGAAATAGGTTAAGAAGTTTATGTGAGATTAACTTAATTGGTAGTGGTAATACATTATGATATATGAGGGTCGGGAATTAAACTCCAAACACTTCGTTTATTCACCTTTAAAATAAATAAATTTAGACTACTCGACAAAAAAAAAAAATATACGTTAAGAAAATAACAACTTGCCTAAATTAAGGCTCGTAACCAATTAGGAAAATGCTACACATAGTAAGAGAAATTATCCCGAATCCATCACGAATCAATCTACCTAGCTACCTCTTTGGCCCTAAAAATGTTCTATACATTTCGAACATGATCGATTACCTTAGGTGAATAGAACTTAAGAACGATCCTTTCTTTTTAGAAATTATGGGTTCTGCATGAGAGGAGTCAAATTGACATGTATTTGTGATTCACTGACTTAGGAAAAATGGGCTCTAGATACTTACAAGGATTTCATTTGAGTGACTTTATATTTTGGTGATTTTAATGTATTTAGGGATGAGTGTTGCTAAATCAAGCGAAAAAATAATCAACCAATTACAAATAAGAGTGGAGCAAAATTCAAGGGAAGTCATGAGAAAAGATGGAAGTCAACAAAAAACTGCCAAGAAGAAATATACTTCAGGATATATTCGTGAGGTTCCATTTCGCTCGATATATCATTTTTCTTTAAAGATAGATGAACTATTAAAATAAATTATTTAAATAAAACAATGATTGGTTAAGAAAAAAATATGAACAAAGATATCAAATTCACCGGACTTAAAAGACACCTAAGTGAAATTCATCCATACACAAGTTAGTTTAGATTGGGGCATACACCGGTTTATAACTGTTTAATTTTAGGTGTATAATATCACATGTTTTTTTAAATTTTTTCATTGATCCTGTTTCTTTTCCCATAAATTGTAGAATTGGAACCTTGAGAAAAATCAGCATAAAAATGTTTAATTTATTAGAGTTTTTAAGAAAAGTGTTATTTTGTTAATTAAATCGAGATATAATATAATTTGAGGATTAACTTCACTAGAAAGATAATACACCACCGCATATAATTGACATTTTAGCATTTGCATGTAAATTTGGGAAATGATCAACGAAAGAGCATGAGAGTCCAAAATGAGTAGGGCAGTGGTAGATGAAGAGAGGGAGATCGAAATTGTGCTTATGAAGAAAAAAGCTGACATAGATGTTGACTCTCCATCTATATGAAATGTCCATATGTGCCTTTTTAAATCAAACATTTTACAAAATCTGTCTTTTTTTGGGTGAATCATTTCATAAAATATTTACAATCTTGGTAACATTAACATCATGCACAAAAAATGACTCAGCTCATAAGATGAAAGATACTTTGGGTTTAAAGGAAGGAAACTTCTTTTTCAACCCGCAAATCACTTAAGTTATTTGCTTTTATTTTTTATTTTTTTACTTTCTAGATTATTAAAAAAAGAAGAAAAACTTTCCCAACAAAGAGTTTATTTTTTCCAACATATGTGATATTTTTTGGAAATATAAGGGTAGAAAAAGAAACTCTTTAAAGAGAGATTGAGTATCAACCAACAAGAAAAAATGGGTTGGGCTGAAACTTAATGATATATCAGCCCAATGTAAAACCAAACATAAGTTGAGAGTTGTTTATAAATAGTCAAAATGTGGTGCAACAGCTGCTGCCAGCAACTATGTTCTGAGGTGAGGTTGAGCAGCTCCTCTTTATCTTTTATCTGTTTTACAAGTACATGAGGAGGAACTCTTGAGTGATCATAACCATTTGAGAGTCATATTTTGGTGTGTATCTGCTTAAATATTGTGTTCAAATTATTGTGATCTTTTAAGTATTTTTCGTAAAAGAGAACATTGAGGAGTCTAAAACGTGAGCAACACTTGCTAGATTATAATCCTAAATAAAAAAGATTTGGACTCAAACACATGAAATGCATGAGTTAATTATTTCATTATTCTTTCACCCTTTTTCACTTACATGTGTACTTGAATCATTTTATTTGGAGTTGTGATCAAGCAAGTGTTGCTTCTAAAATGTTAGTCATCGAGGGTTAACAATGGAGGTCTGTGATGTGTTTTTTTTTTTTTGGTAGGCCTAAAACTAAAGCTTTAGTGGTTGGAACATTTCTCTTTAAGCCCCCTTACAAAAAGAAAATAATATTTATTCATTCAAATTGATAAAGATATTGAATACAATTACAAATTGAATATCACTAAAAACGAAAAAAATGATGGATATGCGTACAAACTAACGATATTCAATTTTATAATATACAATGACAAAATGCTTATGATCAAATCAAAGTGACCAGAATACTGGTGTTTTCAAATTTGCAAATGCAATGAATTCAAACCGATCTTTCAATATGAGTCAAACGAACACCGCATGAAGACGGAAAATCAAACAACTTTGCATCAAGATGACGAAATCACAAAAACCGTAAAACAAAATTCACTCTATTTGAAAATCACTTATTTAAATAAAAGAATAGAAAAAAATACATATGAGTGATTTCTAGGAAAAGAATGTTCAAAAACCAAACATTTTATGAGTAAAGAAGAAAGAAAACTTAAAGAGAAGGTGGAGCTCCTCTCTCAAATGATTAAACAATTTTAATGGTATAATAATGTATACAAATTTGTGATACAAGTGAACTAATAAAAAATAGTTTAATGGTATAAACTCATATTTAATTTGAAAAAGGAAAAAGATAAATTATCAATGTAGAGATAGTCAACTCTATAGTAGTAAGACACACACTATATATTTTTTTCTTTCAAAATGTTAAATCAATTTCTTTTTAAATTATTACAAGTAGTACCTCATTGTGTGAATATGTCTAAACACTACAGTTTTGTTTTGTTAACCCCCAATTCTCAAGTAAAAATAAATTTGGTCTTGTATCATACAAAAATAATCAAGTTCTAAAGAAATATAGATTTGATCTTGTGATCATTCAAGAATATGTGAATCTTAAAACTTTGAATTAAGTAACTTTTTAAAATTTATAATGAGCTAGTATTATTATTACATTACAATTTTATTTTTTGCAAGCGATTTTGTTTTTATTTGCTTTTCTGATTCATCACATCTTTCACTTTTTCCTCTCCTTTGCTGGCCATTCCCAAATACCAACAATCATTGTGACATAATAGGAAATATCGATTACCAGCTAAAACATCAATCGCTTGATTGGTGGTGAGTGGTGACTAGTCTTTCCTTTCCATCACATGTGTGTTGGAATTATTCCAACACCATTTTTCTCTCCTACCTTACCTTTCCTTAAACACAGCTTGCTTTTCGTGAAACATGTTTGTGAAATCAGAATTCCCTTGTTTATAAATTGCGATCGCTTTCTAGAATGTCCAAGTCCAACAAAACCTTTTATGTACATTTTCCAAATATTACAATCAATTATCTTCGAGAATTGCTCCACAGACCTCTCAGTTTTACTCAAAAGTTTTCCAATTTATCAATAATTACTTTTGGTTTGTATTTTTTTTTATAGGATTGTAACTTCCGAACTGCTTATTTAAGTGGTTGAGAAATCTTAGAGACGTATAGAGCAATCATTATCTCCTTAACAACGACCCAATATGTTTGAAGCCCGAATCAAATTTTAAAATGCCATGATTTATTTGTTGTTAATAATGAAATTGCATTAACTACCAAAATTGATGGAGTTCACCCAAAGTGAGTCATTAAAGATGAGAATATCTAATAAAAGAAAGAAAAAGAAAACCATTACAACTAAATTGAAAGAGGTAGAATAAGTTCCATGTACTTTGAAGCTAATAGTTATATTATAGTTACATTTTATTATTTTGGGCATTTTTTTAAATCCAAAGCTATTTATTAACTTATTGTATTAGACCTTGTTAAAAAAACTTATTATACTAGATTTCATTTAATATTTGTTTTTCAATCGATAGTAAATCAATTCGTATTCAATAAAATGGAGTTATAGTTTAGTCAATGTTGTACACTTCATCTAGTCTTTTTATGCATCAAAGACAAATATTGTATTATTTATTACGAGAAGGAAGATTCCTCACAAATATATTAAAGTTGTACGAGGTTTAAGTGCGAAAGTCAATCGTTTAGAGGGATCGTTTTTAAATCACACAAAACTGTGCAACAACATTTTATAAGTAGTGAAGTAAAAAAATAGCGGCTCCTAGTTTTTTAGTGAGAGAAACTCCACATTCTCTCTAAATTTTCTTTCTCCTTCATTCATCGAGGATGGTTGGTTTTAGGTCACTTTTTGACCTAGAATCACCCATGCATCTTTTTTTCCTTTCTTTCAATTTAAATAAGTGGTTTTCACACGTATCAAGTTTTTCATTTTGTGTTGTTTGTGATTTTGTCGTCTGAGTGCGTCGTTGTGTTGTTCGCCGTCTTGTGCATCGTTTGATTTCACGTCTTATTTCGGTGTTCGTTTGGTTCCTATTGAAAGATCAACTTCAGTCAATTATAGATTCAATCAATGATTTGACGTTGCAGATCCGGAAGCATGAATATTTCGGTGACTTAGAATATATCATATTAATTGTAGGCATTTTGTCGTTGTATGCTATTAACTTGGGTTATGTGAGTTTGTTCATAGATTCACTCTTTATGTTTTTAACGATTTTGAAAAAGTTATTGTATCTCATATACCCTCAAATCGAATTAATGAATATCGTTTTGTTTTTATAAAAAAAAAAAAGTTTATAAATAGTGTCTGTTATTTTACAATGGCATTCTATAGCCATATAAAAAATACTTTTTAGGAAAAAGTTGAAGTTGATGAATTGGAAAATATTGAGAAGCATTTGATATAAATAAAAAATAGCACATTCTAAAAAGCCTTTGAAAACAAGAACTTCGTTTTTATATTCTCTCTTTAAGAGTTATTCTTGTTGTATTTTATGTGGCCCAAACTAATAAATTTTATGTGACTTAATTTTTTTGGAGGATGTTATATATATATAGTTTAGTTATTTGTTTATTTTAAATGAATGACACCCTCTTTATTTTTGTGATATGATATGCTGCAAATGGATGTTCAATGAAATTTCTATTTCTCATTTATGAAAGTAACTCTGAAAGTGTACTGTGTAATTTTATAGACCCTTAAAGATCACAGGGGGAAAAACAACTTTTTCTTTCCTAATATTGATTTTATATTTCATTTGCATGTATATAATCATTCGTTGATAAAATTCCAAAAAAAAAAAGTTCTTTTCTTTGTTGCTAAGGTACGTGTTATTCTCTTGTACTTTGCATTTCTTGCGGGCTTGGTTCTGGTATATGATGATTGCTTTGCTCAAGAGTAACATGCATGCATGGATTCTTTAATTTCAAATTGATGTTCTAACTTGTTATATAAAAACATGGTGAAGTAGATTGTTTCCTTAGGATCCTAACAAAGAGTGAACATGGAAATGTTTGGTTTGGATATTATGGACCATACGGTCCTTCAAAAAATTGTTGTTGTTTTATTTTGTACTTTTTTGTTTTGGAAGATCATTAGATACATGAGTGATCTTCTCAAAGTTGAGAAAGAACCGGTCACGGTATTGGTCACTGGTGCTGCAGGCATGTTACATTTATTTGATACATTTTTTATGTTCTTAGTTGAATTAATTTTTGGCTAACCTTATGAAATGTTATGTTCTATATTACCAGTCACATACTTTTGTTCCATATTACATTTGTTGTATTTTATTAAAATTTGTTTGAAGCATTACATTTAAACTTTATTGACATGTACCTTCTAATTTTGATTTGTTTAAAAACAGGACAAATTGGATATGCACTTGTTCCAATGATAGCAAGAGGGATGATGTTAGGCCCAAATCAACCTGTAATTTTGCATATGCTTGATATTGAACCAGCATTGGAGGCACTTAAAGGGGTGAAGATGGAGCTAATTGATGCTGCTTTCCCACTTCTTAGAGGCATGTTTTTTTAAGTTAATGTTGAACTTAGCACAATTAATCATATTCCATCATGGTTTTCTTTATGAATATATATCTTATAATAGTATTTGTGCATATAAAAATGTAATATATAGGTGTTGTTGCTACTACGGATGTTGTTGAAGCTTGCAAGGATGTAAACATTGCTGTTATGGTTGGCGGATTCCCACGGAAGGAAGGAATGGAAAGAAAAGATGTAATGTCTAAGAATGTTTCAATTTACAAGGCTCAAGCTTCAGCTTTGGAGGAGAATGCTGCTGCAGATTGTAAAGTTAGAAACACTTTCTCACCCTCTTTATAGTATAGTTAGGTTTGAAAAGGCACAATTTGGTTTTCTGTAAAGGTAGTTTTAGATCGAAAACTCTTAACTGAAGCGCCAAACTTCATACCAATTTGTGTCGAGACAAACCATTAACAGTTCAGTCTTACCAAATAGTTATAATTTCCTTTCTAAACCGAAACATGAACAATCCTAATCTTGATTGTATCTTCACAGTGTAGAATGAATAGAAATGGCTTGACAAATTTGGATCACTATGCATCCTAGTCCCTCGGACATAAGTTGCTCCTCTTATATTCGTGACTTCCAATTATTTCTGAATGCAGGTGCTAGTAATTGCCAATCCAGCAAACACAAATGCTCTAATATTGAAAGAATTTGCTCCATCAATCCCTGAGAAAAATATAACATGTCTAACTAGACTTGATCATAATAGAGCATTAGGCCAAATCTCAGAGAAGCTAAATGTTCATGTTAGTGATGTGAAAAATGTTATCATTTGGGGAAATCACTCCTCAACTCAATATCCAGACGTCAACCACACAACCGTGGCAACAAGTAATGGCCAGAAGCATGTCAGAGAATTAGTTGCTGATGATAATTGGTACCTCAGTTTCAAACCTTCTCAATCTGACTATCTTTGCTGATGATAAAAGCATGTCCATGCTCTAAATAAATATTCCAAGCACATGCAAAGCAATCTCATCCACTAGGAAATTAAGTTTATTTTTCATTTGTGTTAGGCTAAACAGTGAGTTCATCACAACTGTTCAGCAACGTGGGGGTGCCATTATCAAAGCAAGGAAGCTGTCTAGTGCATTATCAGCAGCAAGTGCTGCTTGTGATCATATTCGTGATTGGGTTCTAGGAACGCCTAAGGTTCGTTTTTCTTAATTTGTCTCATGTAAAATTAATTTCATCACTTATACTTTGTGCTTTATTTACATTTGGATGATCTATTTCAGGGAACATGGGTATCAATGGGAGTGTATTGTGATGGATCTTATGGTATCCAACCTGGTCTCATTTACTCTTTTCCTGTTACATGTGACAAAGGAGAATGGAATATTGTACAAGGTACATTGTTTTATCTTCTTATACACTACATTGAACTTAAGTTAAAATTTTGCTCTTCCTAGTTCTAGCAAATGGTCAGTTTTAATAATGTTAACCTTGATGAAGAAATCAGTAATCACAACAATTTTATGTTATGATAATTTGTTTTCTAAAGTTGCTAGATGATTTTGAAAGGAAAAAAAGTATTAATATCATGTGGTTTGTTGTATGATATTATTATATTTGATACTTTGACAGGGCTCAAGATTGATGAATTCTCAAGGGAAAAGATGGATAAAACAGCTCAAGAGCTCATTGAGGAGAAAACATTGGCTAACTCGTGCCTTTAATTTGGCCAAAAAATTCTTTGAATTTTACTTTGATCTATTTGGTTCTAGGAAACAAAAATGCAGATTTTCCTGAACCCAAGTATATTATTAATAAAGTGTGTAAAAAACTAGTATATCACTAATAAATTATAAAAATTATTGTTATGTCGTTTGTAAAAGAACTAACTAGTAATACTTCTTC
>Ga0228711_1002701_pt1 | contig 27393 bp, 16 predicted proteins | sample MedpolnodulmetaG_2_FD_177996 | JGI IMG/M metagenome (GOLD analysis project Ga0228711, IMG submission 177996) | Root nodule microbial communities from Medicago polymorpha collected in Santa Monica, California, United States - brown nodules | ecosystem: Host-associated > Plants > Roots > Nodule... | reverse complement strand
ATTAATGACAGAAGCAAGAATGAATTAGAAGTTGATACATAGAGCCAAACATGAAACATAAAAATACCTCAATCTTTTGAGTTCCTCGGCTTCTTTCTCTGAGCAACCCTGAGTACGACCTGCGAAAGCCAACATATCCAGGAGTCTCCAGGGTAGAATATCCATATTTACTGCTAAACTTTTTAGGAACTCTTTTCACTATTTGAACTTCGTCTCGTAAAGAATCAATGAAATGCTTCACATAAAAAATGTCCTCAAAATTACTGCAAAAAGAAAATTACACAACTTTAGAATGATATGGAGGTTAAATAAGAGGATACTCAAACTAAAACTCAAAATAATGTATATACCTAGGGTCTGCCCAAAATGATGTCTTATCAAGCTCTGGCACGACCAATGTGAGATTCAAAAATCGAGCAATTGTCACCATGTCACATATCTAAAATACCATACCACTAAATGAGTATTTAAGCTTATGATATCATACAAACAGAGAAATTTTAGAATAGGAAGTACAAACCGCAGCACGCGTTTGATTCAAGCCACCATTGCATGAAACTCTTAGAAAACCATTACTTGTATAATCTCTTGTAATGTACTTATTTTTCCGATTGTCCCCTTGTAACTTCTGTTACTAATACAGATAGTCAGATACAAACAAAATAAAACAATACATAATAAATGAACGATAAGAAAAGATAAATCAAATCTCATCTTATATTTAAGAAACAAACCTGATAAAGGTCAAGATTTTGAAGCTTAGGGCAATGGTGGAGCACTCTTACAACTATATTCCAATCATAGTTGAGCACCAAATGAGTCAAGTTATCGAATGTAGGAAAGTCATAATATTAAGGATAACCCTGCATTTTTTTTTAAAACAAAGTATTAGAAAATAGGGTAGAATTCACCAAAATAAAGAATATAAATTAATCACATTATTCTTTTTAAATGGAATGCATCATCATTCATTCTTAATAATGAGACAAACCTTGAATAGTTGTATGCGTAGAAACTCCAAATTTGAAAGTGATTTCAACAGAAAATAGCAATCACAGATGGTAATATCTGCTCTGTTCAACCTTCTTAAGCATGAGCTGCTTACTTGTTTATGAAAATGAGAGAGACCGTTATAGCCTATAATAGATACTCGAAGATCTTCTAGAACTGGACATCCATCCAGAAGCAACGCAAATTCATCTCGTCGGTCAAAGTAAATGTCTCTCAAATGTAGGGTTTTGAGTGAGGGAAAATTTAAAGGAGAACTTGCACCCATAAACGAAAACCCATGGAGCTTGAGAACAACAAGGGTTGTACAAGTAATGATACTATCAGGCAATTTAGGGGCTATTGTTCCTTTCCAATCAACAGGAGCTTGATGACAGAGATTGAGATATTGAACGTTGCGTTTAACCACATCACCAACCCATTCTTTGATGTTGTCAAGGCTACGTAAGAGAAGTTCAGAGGAATCTATTTAACGTAGAGGATGAAACTGTTGATGGAATGATTACCGGAAGCTACTCGCAAGCGCAGGACGGTGTAGACGAATTCGTTGAAGTGGGAAGCTGGTTTCAATTTGGTTTCGATGAATTTGACATCGGGAACGTAACGCCAAAGGTGAATCCATCGCTTTGAAAGAATGGCTGTGGCTACGGCTTGTTTGGTAGGAACAGAAGAGAGTATGTGAATCAGTATATCGTCAGGTAAACTTTTGAATCTATCTATCGCTGTCGTTGAAAGTTCATGCTCAGACATTCTATTACGGCAGTGTTTTCACATAAGAAGTGTTCTATTACGGTGACAGATGGGGTTTGAAAGCAACAAGTATTTTAACCCTAGAAGGTTGGAAGCTAACATGCTTTAAGCTTAACCAAGGTTGCAGGTTGGGTTGGATCGGGTCGATAATTTCATTTCGTCCCGTTTTATGGTTGACCGGCGGGTTGACCCATCAATATATTTTAAAAAAAGACATTATATAAATTATCATTCAAAATATAAAAATATGTAAATGTAAAGTCAATTTAAAAAAATCAAAATATATAACTAATGACTACACTAAAATAACAAATTATCTTGACTCCTTCAAAAAAAATATAACAAAATTATCATTCAAACATATAAATTACATCATTTAAAAATGTATAATAAATCAACAAGTCATCCAAAATAAAAACTTCATGAGTTCACCACTTGACTAACTAGTAAAAGCATCAAGCTAAAATCATCAAACAAAAGTGATTAAATCAGGGAAGACCCTGTGCAAGTGGCCCTTGGCACAAAGCCTTGAAACTTAGAGGGGCCTCAAAATTTGAAAGGAAAAAAAAAACTTATACATACGAACAAAATCTGTCACAAAATGTCATTTTTTCTTAGGTAAAATTTTGGAAGACAACAATTTTGCAGCAAATAATTAGGCATTGTTCATATGTAGATATTTATTTGTCTATTGTTAAAAGTCACTGAATGTCACTCTAAGTTGTCTTGGATTTTTGTTTCAATTCTGTTTAAATGAAAATTGTCAAGATTATAAGAGGACCTTTGAAAACGTCCTTGGATTAAATTAAAAGAGTTTCTTATCTCTACTTTATGAAGAAAAACATTGGAAAACTGGTTGTAAGTATAACTTAAAAAGATGTGATTTTTTATTTAATTTCAACCCAATGGGTAACTTCGTTATCTCTCCATTTTTTAGCAAGTTAGGTGGGACATGCGCAGTCTACCAGTGATGAGTTCAAAATATCAATCCACCCCGCTAAAAAGGACGGGTTAAATGGGCTGATCCGATGGGTTTAACCCATTTTGTCTTCCCCATCTGATATACAAACCAATCAATTGTCTTTTTTGACCAATAAATACATAACTTAATCTTCTTGCCATTAGTATAGTTATAATTCCCTACACTACTCACACTTTTGAGTTTTTTTTTAATAGCAAATGTAAGAATATTACTTCCTCCGTTTCATAATAACTGTCGTTGAAGCAAAAAATATTTGTTTTAAAATGAAAGTTATTTTCATTTTCTAATATAGAATAAGTTCTTTTTTTCCAATTATGCCCTTTAATTATTACTATTACACTACTCGTAAAGCAATATTTTTTACTTTACATCTATGATGATTAGATAAACACCAATAATTGACAGGGTTAGTTTAGTAAAAATGATGTCTTTTGACTACTTTATTGCATTTCTTAATCTTTGTGTCATAACTTTAAGTGACACTCATTTTAAAATAGAGGGAGTAGTATTTTTCTCCTTGTCAATACTTGAACCATGAATCTTGAGTACTCTTGAACTTCTTTAATCTCTTAGGTCAAATCAGTTGAATGATGTAGGCTTTTGTAAAAAAAAGTTCAGTCAGTTAACAAGACAACGCAATTATGGTTAAGTTCAAGATTTGCTATCTTGTGAGAGCACACTTGTACTTAATTGACAATGTAAAGATTGATCCAATCATTTTGATTCATAAATTTGTGAACCAGTGTTAATGTAGTCATAGAATGAATCAAAACTACAAAATCGTCCTTAAATACGTCATCCTTATCAAAAAGGAAGATTTGTGGATCAAATTAACCAAGATATATATAATCAAACAGACCTGAGTTAGGAAGCTCAATTAGTTTGAGTTAAAGGATAAAGAGTTAGAGAGGATCAAACTCGCACCAATGAATAAATGTTAATTTCACAACTAACTATACTAACATTTGTTGTTCGAAAAACTATCAAACTTACTAATAAAAGACACATTCAAGTGTCTTTGCGAGTTTAACTCAATTGGTAAGGATAATGTACTGTAATATGTAGCAGTAGGAGTTCGATCCCTAGACACTCACTTATTCATCTTTAAGAAGTGATTAATTTAGTCACTAGGCTACTAGGCTACTTGGAAGAAAGAGAAAGAAAAAAAATAAAGACACATTCAAGTGTGTTTTTATACAAGTTTGACACATTGAGGCTTATTGTGAACTCCACTCATACTTATGCATTGACTAAAATGACTATTAACTTGAAGTGTGATTGATCAAGTATTGTGTGAGACTGTGAGTATTGTATAATCGTTGAATAACAAAGTTTTGTAAAAAAGAAAACAATTCGAATTTCTTCCATCTTATTAAAGACCAATAAAACGAACAACAACCACAGAAAAATGTTGGTGAACAGAACAAAGAGTGGCGATGATAATGACAATACGAATTCAAAGTCACTATGACTATATAGTGCTACTTGAATATTATTTTTTTTATATAAAAAGGAAATTAAATTACGAATTCAAACAAGACAAAGTAGTGTCTCTAACATCATGCGGAGTTCATGAGCTCCTCCTGATGATTATAAAAACAAAGTTGAATTTGGTTCTTCTTTCTAAACACAATATACATACAAACTAAGAGCATTGACATCCTTAGGTCAAATTGTTACTTCTCCCTCTCACACCACGCATTTACAACTTTGGATTTCAAAACAACGTAAAGAGTGGCAGCCTAAGTAGAATAGCTGCAGTGCTGGATTGTTGTCACTATGTCTGGCTAAAGAACTTTCAGATAGTTCACAAAAATTCATTGTCTTTAATCCTAAGCCATGGATTTTAATGGCTATAGTGGCAATACAAAATCCAAGTTTATTGCAAATGCATTGTTATGTTGGTGAACTTTTTCTCAATCACCATTAGAGCATATACATATAACTTATGAAATATATAGGAGCTAGGGTAGCTTTGACCCACTTCCCTAGTCTCTGTGTTCTAATGGTGATATGTATTTCTCATGTAGGTTATTGAGTGAGTATTATCAATTGGGGACCTGCAAATTTTCTAATTCTTCAATCAGGAAAGAATTTTTGTTTATGCCCTCAGATCTTACATGCCTACATACTCTTTTATGCCTGAAAATTAACATGCAGACACAATTTTAATCACCAAGACTAAGCTTTTCCTTGATTATTTGCCAACTAACAAGTTTATCTGCTACTAGTAACCTACGTCAATAAGCAAATCTTCACAAAGATCATGCAATTACAAGCTAAATTATTTAAGGATACTATTTTTTAACTTGTTCACCAAGACAAAGTCTGTGACATTCATATAAAGCTCATAGTTTAAACTACAAAATCAAGCAGTTACATAATCGAAGCTAATGAAACAGTGGGTAGAGAAACCATTAAATGCATATCCTATATGTTATCTCGATGAAATGAAAGTTAAATGTTGCAGAGGCCATAATAGGGCATGAATACAATTTTCATTCTATTTCAGGCAACCGTTCCCTGACACCAGATTTTCATGGTTTGTAAAGTTTTTGCATTCTTTAGAATATGTCTTGCTAATATAAAGTCGCCTTGTAAACTCTTTCTCCTTTCAAGCAACCACCGAGAAAAACTCAACCTTGTAAAACTCTTTATACTTTCAAATAACCACCAAGAAACTGTTTCAGTAGGTCCAAAACTGCATACAAAATAAAAAAAATGTTCTGCGTTAATTGAATTGAATAAATTCAATAATTTGAAGTAAATTTGCGATATAAACTTTGCATTCAACACAAATACAATATAATACTTGTTTCTTTAACTTCACAAGTTGTTTTGTTTATAAAGTAGAAACATATTGATGTTATCTGGACACTGCAAATACTCGTTTTAAATTTTCTCCACTGCAGTATTCTCTTTTGAGACAATCTGAAGATATCTTTTTCTATCAATAACTTTCATGGCTCTATTTGAAGGTCAAATTCTCCAATGTCACATGCAATGTTTTCTAAATAATTCCAAAACAGGCTGCAGTCAAAGGCAAATTAGCAAACTTTATAATCTTTATAACACAGAAGCATATAGACCCAATTAATCTAGTGTGTCTAGTTCCTCAGAATCTTCATCTTCTATATAACAATATTCTTGAAAAGTAAGGTAGCCATTAATACATAATTATCAACGCTCTCTACTCTAGTTTCCAACAATTATATATATTTACAATATCAAATGGCTCACAAAACTAAAGTGCAGGGGTGGACCATTTTTTCTCATGGTAAACCTTATATGGGGCCACGGTTATATATTAGATGAAAGTAAATAAAAGTACTGAGAGTGAGAACAGTGTAGATATTAACATTTAGCTCTAGGCAATACCATAAACTATGAAGTCCTTATTACTAGAAAGATAAAACAAGCTAGATCATGTAAATTAGACAAATCCTATACAGAGAACTGAGATGGAAAAATGGAAGGAGAAGTGGAAACTAGAGGAACCACTCGATCACCAAGGTTAAAGAGTCACATGAGGGACAACAAGTTATTTGGAAAAACAATTCCATGGTGGACCTTCCAACAAAAATTAAAGCTGATGCAGTTTCCTTCCACACAAAAACCTAATGTAGTTCCTGTTGACTGTAGAAAGTACAACCTAAACATTACAGCACAAAAATAGCATGCTAGATCCTTTTTATATCATGCAACATGAGACCCTTTAGTAGTGACAACATAAATCTATTTTCCAAGCTGGTCATTGGCCTACTAGAATAAACAATCAAATTAGTCCCTGTCTCCCTGACTTTGTAAGACACTCTCAGATAGGTCACTGAGATTATGAATATTTCAAAAAGGTCCCTGACTTTGTCAAATTTTACTCATATTAGTCCTTCTGAAAACATGTTAGGGACTAAATTAATAATAAGTGGTTAAAGATAGGGACCAAATTGAAGTAAGTTGTTAAAATATAGGGACCTAATTGATAGTAAGTGGTTAAATTTGGGGACCAAGTTGACAATTTAATAGCCGGGGACCATTTTGAAATATTCATAATTTGATGGTTAACTTGGCTATTATCCATTGCCACCGACAATTAGTGGGGTGTAAGTATATCATTGCCTTGCGTCTGAAGTTTTCCGATTCTTAGGTCAATCCAAAGACAACTGTTTGGAAGTCAATCAGTGTATCGGCTGAAAATTAACATTCAGCCACATCTTTAATGCCATTGAAAAATATTAGAGCCAAATATGTAACACAATCAGTATCACATTAAGACAAAATTAAAGGAGAAAAAATAAAGGCTCTTAAAAAATGACAACAACCAGAAATGCTTAGTACTATAGAAATATGAATATGGCCTGTAGGAAGAAATAAATGCTTAGTTAAGAATTTTGCTTGAGTAAGATATCAAACAGAGTGCTAAAAAAGCACAGTAAGATATTAGAGGATGGAAGAGTGTCCTAGCCCTACTCCTCTTGAAAGTTCTATTAACCTTACTTAAGTGATCTTTTTCCTTTTTATCTGCTTCGAAGGTTCTTCAAAGGAAAAAGCTTTATTGGATTTGGTTCTTAACAGGGTGTTTTTAGAAAATAGTCCCGGTTGTGTCGCAATCGTTGATGTTGCAGAGAATCAAAGTCAGATGCAGTTAGTGATGCCTCAATAACGGAACCTTGATGTTGTGGCCTAGATCACGGTCACATACTATTTATTTAATACCGTCGTTCATAATACACTTAGGCTTTGTTTGCGAGTTGGGTTTTGGAGGGGAGAGGAAGGGAAGGAAAGACTTATGGAGAGGTAAATCCTTGTTTGGGAGTTTTAAAAATATAGGGAAAGGTTTTAGGGGGTTTTGAAGGGCTTCATTTGTACAATTTTAAAGTTCCCCCCAAATTGGGGGTTTTGGGGGGTTAAACATACAAATTGACAATTTTGTCCTCATAATAATTCAAAATTCCAATTATAATTTACAAGATAAATTACAAAGTATATCACAATGTATTGATTTTAAGAGAAAAAAATGGTAAAATAGTAAAATTATCACATAAGCCATCTATCTCCTTTCCTTCTTGGTTTCTTTAACTCCCAAACAAGGGGAAGGCTTTCCCTCCTTTCTCCCTTCCCTTCCCCTCCTAAGCCTTTCCTTCCCCTCCCTTCAAAACTCGCAAACAAAGCCTTAGCATAAGCTTCTGACAAGGTGTTTTAAAATGTTGTTAGGATAATAGCAGTTGTGTCGCAATCTTTGATATTGCAGAGAATCGCTGTCAGACGCGATATTAAATAAATAGTATCACTGTGTCGCAATCTTTGACGTTGTAGAAAATCACAGTCAGATGCGGTTGGTGAGGCCTCAATAACTGAACCTCGATGTTGTGGCCTACATCACGGTCACATAATACCGTGGTTTGTAATACACTTAGCATAAGCTTCTAACAAGGTGTTATAAAATGTTGTTAGGATAACAGCAGCTGTGTCGCAATCTTTGATATTGCAGAGAATCACTGTCAGACGTGGTTGGTACGGCCCTAATAACAGAACCTCGATGTTGTGGCCTAGATCACGGTCGCATAATACTGTGGTTTGTAACACACTTACCATAAGCTTCTAACAAGGTGTTATAAAATGTTGTTAGGATAATAGCAGCTGTGTCGCAATCTTTGATATTGCAGAGAACCACTGTCAGACACGGTTGGTGAGGCCTCAATAAGAGAACCTTGATGTGGCCTAGACCACGGTCACCTACTATTTATTTAATACCAATGTTCTTAATACACTTAGCATTAGCTTCTCCACAATCATAAGTCATATGATTACTGCATTTTGTGGAGCAGTAGATTTTGTGCAACCTTTTCCTGCCCTACTAGACTTCACTATATAACTACTGTTTATTCCTTGTGAACCTTAACTGCCTAGTAAATTCGGTCAACAAAACCAAATTTTCAAAATGATCATTTAGATATAAGTTATTATTAATGGGAAAACCAAAACATTAAATTCTATCAAAAGGCAAAGAAGGATAAGTATTATTCTGCCCTTTGGTTATGCATCAAATCTAAATTCAGCATACAAGTGGCAATAAAATGGATAGGTATTGATCTGATTGTAGTCACAAACAAGTTTAATAAATAAACATAAAACAGGTAAACAAGTGCTAGATAAATCATTTAAAGATGATTTTTACTTAACTTGTGCAGCGAGACAAAGTCATGACTTTCATAATAGCTTAAAATTCAAAGTTCAAACCACCAAATCAAGTAGATGCATGGTAGAAGCTAATGAAACGAAATACAAGTTAGAGAAACTACTACTTACATAGTCTATATGTTATCAAAAACAGAAATTTGACATGATGCAGAGGCCTTCGGGCATGGGGACAACTTTGTTTCTATTTCAGGTGGTTCTCTTTTGCTCCAAATTGTCATTGTTTGTAAATATTTTGCATTTTTTAAAATATATTTTGCCACCGTATACTCTCTCCGCAGGCCTGAGCAATCTCGAATAGTGCAAGTTCTAAGGTATGATGAAAGGCATTGTGGAACAAATTCTGGTTCCACCCAATTTTCTTGATCATCTTGTTGATTTGATATCGACAGGTATAACTCCTATTTATAGTACACAAAAATTAAAACAAAACATAAAGGCGACTTAAGAAAAGATAAACTGAATATTATTCTAAAAGTTGACAAACCTGATAAAGTTGGAGATTTTGAAGCTTAGGGCAGTGGTGGAGCACTTGTACTACCAAATCCCAATTATTGTAGAGCTCCAAGTGGGTCAAATTATGAAAGATGGGAATGTCCACACAAGGGCGCTGCAGCTTATTTGCCTAAATTATGTACAAAGACACTATCAAATCAGGGTAAAATTCCTCAAAAATTCAAGATGAATTATATTTTTTATATTTTCCATCCCACTCAATTAGTGTATTGTATTCAATTGAGATCTACGAAGCACTAATTCATGTCACGGCTGAGAAATAGAATACATGTCACGGCTGAGAAATAGAATCCATGTGGTGGCATGTTAAACACCGACACATGTCAAACACTGGACTCCTCTTCAATATGAAATGTTAGTGCTACATAGATTGAGGTGGCATGCATACACATAATCAAACTGACCTTGTAAACTCTGTCGTCTTTTGCATAAAACATAGATGTTTCCATGCAGAGAGACACCGAAGAAGATAGTGCTTTCACCATATAACACGAACACCAACATTTACTCACATCTGCTTTAGTCAGTTTGGGTAAGGTTAAGCTCTTAAACTCCTGAACGGTATGAGAATCTTCCTCGTAATAGAAGAATACAAGAGCCGCATGTAGATCCTCAAGAATCGGACATCCGGCTAGAAGCAACATAAAATCTCGAACTTCTGAGAACTTAATGAGTCTCAAACTAAGGGTTTTAAGTGATGGAAATTCAAATCCAACAGAAGTAAAAGAAAAACCATCCACACGGAACCAACTGAGGTTTAAACTTACAAGGGTTTTGCATGTGAAGATACTAATGGGCAATTTAGGGAAGTATGGGTAACCACTAAAGTGATCAGGAAGAGGCACACGAAGACGGAGATGAAGATACTTGACTCCGCGTTGAACAACAAAGTTGACCCATTTGGTGAGATTGGGGAACTCTTTATTATAGGCAAGATGAGAATCACTATACTGAATGTTGAGGTGGAAACTGTCAATGAAATGAGATCCAGCAGCGTCTCGAGAGACCAAAACAGAGTACACAAATTCGTTAAAACGGAGATTGGATTCAAACGTATTCACTCTGATGTCAGTGAAGTCGATATTGGGAAGATAATGCCAGAGATTAGTCCATCTCTTGGACAAAACGCTTGTAGCAACGGCTTCTTTTGTGGAGACAAATGAGAGAATGCGGAACAGGATTTCGTCAGGTAAACTGCTGATCTTATCCAACTTTGCTTCTGATGCTGAAATTCTCGGTCTCCGTCCCTGCATTTCACCTTTCTCTTCTTCTTCTTCTTCTTCACAAAAGTGGAGTTACGCAGATAATCTACAAATTAAAGAAATGCAGCTTTTCCATCAATCTCAACATCAAATTTTCACCAAACATAATAATATAGCATAATTTTTTAGTGAAAAAAGTAAATCTGAAATTAAATCAAAATTATGAACAAATTGTATGATATTAGAAAACATAGATCAGATCAAGAAAAAGAGCGAGATGAAACCTGGATAAGAGGTAGAGTTACAAAGCCCAGCGCATGAACGGTACGGGTAACTGACTGGTAAGAAATCAGTTTCTTCAACGTTTGGCAGCGCGTTAAAGTTGGACACACTTTACCTTTTTTTGCGTGTGGTAATAAATTTCGACACACTTTCATTAAATATGTTTTTCTCTCTGTCCCTTTATAAATTTTCTTTTTTAATTGTTAGAATAAAATTTGAACTTTTGCAAGAAAAAAATTCTATAATGTACTAAATATGATTGTGAAAAAATTTAAAATTTTAAATAATATATATGAGTTGATTTAAAAGTTGAGATTAAAAGCAATGATGAAAAAATTTTGATGGACTAAAACGAAAAAATTTTAATATTCCTAAGAACAAAAACATATTTTTAACTCATACTTCATAAAAGAAAAACATATTTAACTCAATATAATTTATTAAAAAAAATGGTCAGTCACTTCGAATGGAACACAAAACTAGAGCTTCTCACCTGGATGCTAATCGTTTACTCATAACATGTTTATCTAGTAAAAGACATGTGTATCCACATTATATTCTTTTATAATTGATATATTATAAAATGGAGATAGTTTAAATGTGAAATTAAAAGATGAAAAAAAATTGAAAGAGAAAATAAAAATTTTAATGTTGATATTTTAAACATAGTCACGAGTTTTCAAAATTTTATCATATTGTGTTTCTGATATGGGTATATAAAAAATTGTCTCCATAAATATAAACATATAAAATCTACAGCGGATGCAGTGGAAATATATAACGGTGTTTTACCATATAAAATAACAAGAATTTAATAGAATTTTCTAAAAAATAAAAAAATATTTAATAGAAACATTTTTCAAAAAATATTTAAAGTTAATATTTTGAAAATAGTCATGGGTTTTCAAAATTTTACCATATCAATTTTCTAATATTATTACATTTTTTTACGCATCTCACACCAACACATAAACATTTATTTTTGCAGATATAGAAAAATAAAATTCACAAATATATTAATGTCGATAATTTTTACTAAAATAACTATTTTTTATAAAGTTACTACAATTTTTTTTTTTATTAAACAAGCCAAAATGAAATATATTAACAAAGAATTCTACTCTCTAGCACAAGGAGTGCCAAAAGAAGCATAACAAAGTTACACAAACCAATCCTTTTCCAAAAGCTGAACAATTGATTTAACTTTATTAGAAAACAGCCTTTGATTTCGTTCATTCCATATGACCCAGATACAACACAGCCAAATCATGTGAAGGAATGAATGGCGGGGATAACTCCCACCGACAGAGAACCTCAATTGCTGACAATGATCTTGAACACTTTGGGAATCCACAAAATACACACCAAGCCAATTTTTCGCGTGTTGCCAAAGAGAACCAAAAATAGGACAATGAATAATTAAATGGTCTGCTGATTCAATTTGACCACACCCTGAAACACACAGTTGAGAGTCCAAAGAAATAATTCCACGACGCCTTAAGTTGTCCTTTGTTGACCACCTATTGCGTAATAGATGTCACACATAGATAGAAACCTTCAAAGAAACGCTTTTATGCCACACCGCATCCGAGACATCATTATTAGCGTGCATCTCCTGCCTCATGAGCATTCAATACACACCACGAACAATGTACCCGTCTCTAGCATTCGGACGCCAAGTCCAAGCATCTGGTCTAGAATCCTGTAAAGACACATTAGAAAGTAAAAGCTTAATTTCCCCCACCGACTCCGACTCCTAGGCCATCAACCTACGCCTCCACGTCCAGGCATTCCCTTCATCCCCCCAACCCAAAGCTTTCATCTCCCCCACCGCCTTGTCCTTATGAATGGACAAATCATACAACCTCATAAATCTCTCCCTCAACTTCATCGATACAACCCAACTTTCTGACCAAAAGAATGTGTTTAAACCGTTCCCCACACTCTTAGTAATATTCTCTTCAAACCAACTCCCACCCTCGACACCTATCCCTTCGTGAATTCTCACTATCTCACGCCACCACGCGCGACCCCCTTCTACCACCATCTCTAATACGGCCTCCTTCCTCCCCATAATGAGAAGACAAGACCTTAAAACACAACCCATCCCTATCCACTAAACACCTCCTACACCAATTACCTAACAAAGCAATATTAAATTATTTCAATCTCCTGACCCCCAAACCACCAACCTCCTTTCTCAAGCAAATTGAATCCCAGTCAACCCAGACTATTTTCCTCTTATCCTCACACCCACCCCAAAAAAAATTAATTAAAATAGATTCAATGGAGGAGATTATACCTGTGGGAGCTCTGAAAAAAGAAAGGGCATGGACAGGCAGAGAGGACAGGACAGACTTAAGGAGAATCAAGCGACTACCAAAAGACAAATTCTTACTTTTCCAATCAGACTTTATGCGATCAATAACTGGATCCCAAAAAGACAAGCATCTAGCATCACCGCCAATGGGAAGGCCAAGATACACAAAAGGAATTTTCCCAATTTTACAAAATAACACAAAAGTGACTTCACCCAACCAGGACTCTTTGACATTTACACCAACAAACATGCTCTTATGAAAATTTACCTTCAGCCCAAACATTGCTTCGAATAAAGTCAGAATCGTCCGCAAGGCTCTCACATTCACGCCAAACATAACAATGCAAGGGTGTTTTACTTGTTTCTAATAAGTTTTTATAAGTTTTTCTGTTTGTTAACACGTTTCTCTTACATCTTTATATTTTGTTTTCTCGTTCTCCCTCAGCAACAATATTGTCCTTTATTTTATTTGGATGCATATTATTTGAGTTCTCATAATATCCAAAATAGACTATCGAATATATTTTGTTTAAGGGTACTATCGAAATTTATTGACCGTAAATTGCAAAATATTAATGGTTTTAATTCATGTGATAATTCGAAATATTTTGATTGGTTGTGTGTGCAAAATTATTTTGGATTTTCAATCCACCACCATTAAACTCTTTTTCTATTAAAATAAGTCACATATCATAATCAATAATCTACTCTAGTACTAAAATATATTCGAGGTTGAACAAGCCACGGGCAGCAAATCTCATTGATTCCATCACAATATTTGGTTTTTTTCATATAATCTTCTCTCATTCTCATATTCTCTATTTTGTGTCTTTCTCGCTCTAAATTTTAGAGAGAAGGTCAAGAGAGAGATAAAAAAAAATAAGATTAAGAGTGAGAGAATATCAAGAGAGAGAAAGAGACACAATGAAGAAGGAGAGGAGAATAAGAGGAGAGGATTCAAATTCGTCGATAAGTCAAAGTAAAAATTTTGAACGTTTATAAAAAGATAGGAAAAGAGTCTCATCTTTCTAAGACATAGATAGAACTAATTTATCAAGAATAAGAAATCGATCCGTATTTAAACTTGAGCCTCAAACGCTTTTAACCTTTTAGCTCAGACTAATTGAATTACACAACCCCTTCAAATTGCAATATACTAACAAGCTCAGAATTTTGAATTGATTATTTTAACACGACTCCTTTCTTACATATACTAATTTTGGTCGCAAGCTTACTAGTAGTTACAAATATTTTGTTTCTTCAACAAAACAAAACAAAAAATCCAAAACTTATTTACTATATATGTACTCACACACTTTGTGATGGCTCACATCACAAAAGAATGTAATATTTTCAGGGAGAAAAGGGGGAACAAGAATGCAAGTCAAGTGTTATGATTGGAAATGAAAATTTTATTATTGATCTTGTGAAATTTGGTTTATATAGAGAATACACTGCATGACAGAGAAAGACTAGAGTGCAGTTGCCTTTTCAAAATACTTTCTTTCTACTTACGCACTAAAATGAGTTAGTTCTTTACTTTACATTGTACTAAAGACCAAATTCTATAGCTCAAATCATTCGGTTGAAGTTTACGACAATAGAGGTACTTTCATCCAAGTACTTTTCTTTCTTTAACCTATCTGTCACATCCGAAGGTTCTGTCTATGTGACACAATTGTCAGCACTCATAATATTAACTCTCATATTACTTTGAATTTGTTTTCTTTACCATATCTGTTATATATATGTCTTGTCTATTGATAATAATTTAAAGAGTCTCACTACCATTTCAAGGAACAATAGCAATTATGAAATTTTGACCAAGAAACCAGTCTTTTTAATTTCAAAGTATTGGAAAGATCTAATATTGGAGTTGAGGCTTGCATGCCAGAATCAGTTGTTCATCTGCTCCCCTTGTTGTTTATAAAAAACAAAGTTGAACATGGTTCTTTTCACAATTGTCAAGGTTCTTCTTTATAGACACAATATGCATCCTTGTGTCAAATTGTTGTATGGATATGAAACATGTGGAAAGGTTAGGAACAAAACGATCTTTCCCGGGACATAAATCCATTGGTATGCTTGGGAAATCAAAGAGATACACAATATGTGGATAGAAATTAGAATGGTAACAAATGGTACGGCAATAGAAAATTTAATTCAATTCAAGGTGGAGGAGCTTCGTGGTATAGGCGCACGGTGTTGGTGAGATAGGAATATTTGGATGTATTACAGTTGAATATTATGGTGCACACTGTGTGCTTAGACCGTACTGGATTGATTTTTACGAATCAAACATGCTATGCTGGTGATATATGCATGGTGCTTGTTGTCGAGATGTGTCGGAATGAGAATGTGTAGAACATAAAGATGGTGATGCACTGGTGCAGATATTTGATGGTGTTGCTGTACAAATGAGTGGAAAGGTAGGCTAAATTGGCTAGAATTTCAACAACTATAGCTATGTTCATAAGAGATAACTGGGCTAATGCAGACAACTGAATTAGATGTCACTTATAATGTATATTCTTCATCGAGTTGCTTTTGTATTTGTAAAAGAATTAGTATTTGCGATGGAGCCGTTCTAGGGGGGTTATTTTGGAGGAATTGGAACAATTGGTGTTTATGTGAAGTTCCATCAAAAGGCTACATATTCATGCTGTTGGTAATTGTGGAGGAACGTTTGTGTTCATGTAGAATGGTACATCCACTGTGCGTATGACTGAAATTAAACACTGTTTCTGCTGAAAGTTTTTGTCCTGATCGTAATGCTTTGATTAGTGATTAATACAAATTTGACTCTTAAAGAAACAATGTTTAGTATCTTGTAAGAATACGCTTGGGATCAAATGACAGTGCATAATACATCGATTGCTCGTAATAGAGGGTGGGAGAGGGAGGAGGAGTAAGAGGAAGGGGAGAGTGAGGAAGAGGTAATAATCTGTGGCAACAGAGAGGGATATAGGGGAAGAAGAGACTGGTGTGTGAGTAGGGTTCCATGTGAAATTTATGCAATGTTCTTCAAAAAAAGAAATTTATACAATGTTATGTTGGTGAACTTTTTCTCTTTTATGTTTTACTAACTTCTCTAGTCTTTGTATTCTAATGGTGACATGTATTTCTCATGTAGGTTAATGGGAATTATCAATTGCCATTGGCAATTGGGAACATGCAAGCATCATATTGCCTTATTGACTTATATCTAAAATGCAAGTATATGAGTGTATCAGTAATGGCTCTTTTTGTACCCTCAGATCTTACATACTTGGTTACTTTTTTATGCCTGAAAGTTAACATGCAGCCACAATTTTGATCACTAAACTTCTCCTCAGTGACAAACCAAGCAATTACTGCATTATGTACCCTTTATAATTGACTGACTAATCTAGTCCAGCTAGTAACCTATGCCGATAGCCAAATCTTCAAAAACATCATGTCTGTACAAACTAAATCTGTTAAAAATTAAGCACATGAGGTCAACTTAGGTGGGGGAGTCTTAATCTTATGGATTAAGTACAACATTTGACACTTTTATTTACTCACTTTAATTAGGTGGGATTCCTAACAAAATTATTTAAGGATCAATTTTCTCTAACTTGTGCACCAAGACAAAGTCAGTGACACCGCTTTCATAAATAGTTCATAGTTTAAACAACAAAATCTAAAAATTGCATAATAGAAGCTAATAGCTCATAAGTTTAAACAACAAAATCCAGAAATTGCAGAATAGAAGCTAAAGAAACAATACTTACATAACCTGTATGTTATCAATTAAACGAAAGTTGGCATGTAGTAGAGGCCCTAGAGCATGAAGACAATTTACTTTCTATTTCAGGCGACCGTTCTCCGACAGACCATATTTTCATGGTTTGTAAAACTCTTGCATTCTTTAGAATATATCTTGCTAACAAAAAGACACCGTGTAAGCTTGTAAGTTCAAAGCCCCGAAGAGTGCAAGTTGTAAGGCTTAACGAAAGACAACGTGGAACATATTCTGGATCTGTCCAATATTCTATATCTATAATGTAGTCATCCGAATCGCTAATGTAGTCATCCGAATCGCGTTGTGACTTCTATTAATAATACAAATAAAACAATACATAAGATACGGGTTTAGAAAAGATAAACCATAATTCAACTTAACAAACCTGATGAAAGACGAGATTTTGAAGCTTAGGACAGTGTTGGAGCACTTCATTAAACTTAACAACTCTATCACAATCATCGTAAAGCTCCAAGTGGGTCAAATTATGGAAGATAGGAAAGCCTTCCTAAATTATGTAGAAAGACAAAGTATCAGAAATTAAGAAAAAAATTACCTAAAATAAAATAAAGATGATTCACAACAAAAGGACTTCCAATAATCAAACAAACCTTCCAAGATTCTATGCTCAGAAACTTCAAATTTGAAAGTGCTTCCACCCAAAAATCATGACAACATTCTCTAATACGTGCACTGGTCAAATTTCTCAAGCTTGAGCCTTTAAAGACTTGATCAAAATCAAAAGGGTTTTTCAATTCCAAACGTGTAAAGTGCACATCAGAAACAACTAAATCTTCAAGAACAGGGCAACCAGCTAACAGCAATATAAATTCTCTGTATCTATGAAAGCACATTTCTTTCAAATGAAGAACTTTAAGAAATGGAAATTCACCAAAATCCAAAGAAAAACCGTCTTCCACGTATAACCAGTGAAGCTTGAGAACAACTAGGGTTGTACAACTGAATACACTAATAGGCAAATTTGGTGGTGGGTTTTCATTTTGAACATAATATACATCTAGATAAAGATTAAGATGTTGAATTTTGCCATCAACAACATAATTAACCCAATCTGTAACATTGGGAATGCTATGACGAAAAGCAAGTTTAGTGTAATTGTATTCAATGTCAAGGACAAAAGTGTTGATGGAATGATTACCAGCGGCTTCTCGAAAGAGTAAAATTGAGTAAACGAATTCGTTGAAACGATAATTGTCAGCTAGATTTGAAAGTTTGGTGTCGGTGAAGTAGAGATGGGGAACATGGCGCCATAGATGAATCCATCGCTTTGAAAGAATGGAAGTGGCGAAGGCTTGTTTGGTGGGAACAAAAGAGAGAATGTGGATTAGGATCTCGTCTGGTAAACTTCCGATCCTATCCATCGTTCCGTCCTTCTTCACAGACGTAGTGAAAGCTCAAAACCAGAAGAAAGAGAGAGAGAGATGCAGCGTTAAATACTTAAGTGTGGATTAGGGTTAGTAAATTTGGGGTTGGTCTATACGATTACGACCTACTACATTTTTCCTAGGAAAAAATCATCAAATTGATATTTGTCTAAGTTAGGCATGGCAATGGGCGGGGTGGGGAATGGGTTTTACCTTCCCCAAGCCTGACTCTGGAAGGTGCAAACAGCTCAACAGAGTTGGGCCTCCCCCAACCATGGGCCTCATTTTTTTTCAATACCGAGTAGTGCTACTACCCTCCAATAAAAATAAAAATAAAAACTTATTCCATTCAGTCAGAAGCGCGTTCGCGTTATCTCTCAGTAGCTCTCCATTCTTCATCACTTTCTCACGCATTCCACTTCCATTCATCACGGCATCACCGACGGCGGTTCACAATCATCACTGATTCACCATCATCAAGCTTTCCTTCTTCTTCTTCTTACTTCACCAAATCACTGATTCACGGTCACTAATTCCCCTTTTCCAAAACAACAATGTTTGGTAAGTAAATAGCCTTTCTTTCATTAATTTATTTTACTTCCTTTCATGAAATTGGATGATTTTTGTTGAATGTTGAAATTGCTAAAATAGAGATTGATAGAGATTTGGTTGATTATTAACAGAATTAGTAATAATTGATTTCTGCATATTTACTGACTTACTGTTTTGGGAGTTTTTGTTAAAATTATTCAAATTTCAGTGTATAATTGAATTTATATATATTATATATGTTGCTAATTACTAATTATGTTTTAATTTTATTTTATGGTTCAACCTCAACATTGTATGTCTAATGATGTGGTTCAACTTCGACATTGCAGAATGCTCAAGAACAGTGAAGTATTTCAGGTTCTATATTTTTTAATCTTCCTCTATGCCTCCTAAATTGGCTCCTCCTAGAATGCCGCCTAAGATTAGAAAGTTTGAGTCTGGCGCTGAGAAGCGTAAGAAAAAGACAAAAATTGTTGAGTTAATTGAATCTCAAACAGGAGCTCTAGATAAATTTATTGTAAAAGAAACACAAATTCCTATTGATGATAGTCATGTTGATGTTATTCCTGTTGATGTCATTCCTGTTGATGCTATTCATGTTGATGTTATTCTTGTTGACGCTATTCTCGTTGATAATGTTGATGCTATGCCTATTCCTATTGATGACATTCATGTTGATGCTATTCCTATATCGATGATGATGTTGATGTTGAAAATCTTAATGATAATGAAGATGATAATCAAAATGTTGATAATGTTAATGACATTCACATTAGTGTAGATATATTTGATCCAAGAAATTGGGATTCTCTCGAATCTAAAATGATTGAGTTGTTAGCTACAAAAGGCCCTATAAGAGATTTAAGAATTGTGAAGGGTCCAGAGATAAATTTTCTAGACGCTTTACGGCTAATTTGTATACTAGAACTTTATCAAATGGAGAGAAGTGTGATAGAGATTGGCTTGTTTATTCAAAAGAGCTTGATAGATTATTTTGTTTTTGTTGTAAAGTTTTTAAAAGAGGGATTGGTAGAGGTCAATTAGCAAATGAGGGTTTTAGTGATTGGTCACATGTTGGTGTTAGACTTAAAGAGCATGAGGCAAGCTCGAAACACATTAAAAGCATGACTAATTGGTATGAGTTGCGTCAAAGGATGAATAGTTTTCAAACTATTGATAAAACAACTCAAAGATTGATTGAGAAAGAAAAAGATCATTGGAAAAGTGTTTTAAAAAAGAATCATTGCAATAGTGAAATTCGTTGCTAAACATGAGTTATTTTTCTAATACAATTGTTGCATATAGAATTTTATTGACTATTCCCGTGACAGTTGCCTCCGCAGAAAGAAGTTTTTCAAAGTTGAAGTTGTTGATGTGTTACATGCGGTCTACCATGCTACAAGAAAGACTTAATGGCTTAGCAATGATAGCAATTCAGAATGCTATGTTGCAAAATATACAATACGAAGAGTTGATTGATCAATTTGCTTCAGTAAATACGAGTAGGAAGTCTCGTTTTGGTGTGAATGAAGACTCGTTTTGAAGGTATTTTCCTAAACTCGTTTTATATTATTTATTTCTTATGTTTACGGACTTCATTTTTAATTTAAACAGGGCTGCGATTTTTTTGTTGTTGTTGTGACTGCCTGGCTTCTGTGCTGCCAGCTTTGTGGGTTTTTTGTTGATGTTGTGACTGTTATATTGTTGTGCTGTCAGCTTTGTGCGCGCATGGCTTTTGGTGGTTCTGTGCAGGTTTCATTTTATGTCCTCTTGTTTTGGCCTTTTAGGCCTATTAGAATTAGGTCCTCTTGTTTTTGATGTTAGGTGGGGGTTCCTCATGTATAGAGTAATCATTTTCACATTTGGGTGTACCGCATATATACGGCACCGTGTATTTATCTTTTAAAAAATATAAATAGAACATTGCTCTTTTAAAAAAATACCCTTTGATTTTATCACTGGCCTCTTTTCATTCTCAGAGTCGAGCCTCCCAATTCGTAGGGACGACCCTGACCTTTCCATCTTCATACTCTACTCATATATACTTACCTGTTACTATACCCATATCCAGCGGGATGAGAAATTGAATTTCATCCCCATCCCCGACGAATTCGGGTATCCCCGCTCCATCCCCATCACCGCAGTGGATAATTTTCTTTAATAAAAATAAAAGTATTTTTCATCCCCGCGTGCAATGTTGTAATGCATTATCCAGTAAAGAGATGATGACTATTGTGATGGAGAAGAGAGAGGCCGAAAGTGTGAGATATAGAAGGAGATAAGAGAGAACTATGATAAGTGAGTGTCATCTGAAAGATAGACTCTGATTGTGTGAGTGAAATGATTTAGGGTTTAAGTTTATATTTGTTTTTATATAAAAGGGTAATAAATTAAATTTCTACATTTGGGACGGATTTGAGTATGGATTTGGGGTGGATACCTATATCCCAATTACCCATCCCGTACCCATGTTTTGAAATCGGGATACCCAAACCCAGTCAAAGCAGGAAAAACCCGTCAAATTAAATTTGGTTCGGGCAGGTACCCACGGGTATGGGTTTTATTGTCATGCCTTTGAGTAACTTACTCTCAAATTAATCTCCGACTTTATTAATATTTCAAAATAGTTCTATTTTTGTTAAAAGTTTATCAATTAAGTTTATGTCTTTATGTTTTTTTCTCACATGACCAATGACTTAATTGAAAGACTCTTGACAAACACAAATACTAGTTTGAAATATTAATAGAGTTAAAGACTAATTTGAGAACGACATACAGAGATAAAGACCAGTTTGGTGGTTTGCTCATTTTTTCTTGAGTAAACCATCAAATTAATTTTTATCTTTGTAAGCTACTCTCAAATTAGGTCTCTATCTTTATGTTTGTGTCACATGATGAATGACTTAATTGAAAAACTTTTGATAAAACAATGACTAGTTTGAAACATTAATAGAGTTAGAGACAAATTTGAGAGCGACTTATAAAAACATAAACGAATTTGATTGCTTCCTCTTTATTTTTTAAGTCTAACATTTATACTTCCTCCGATCATTGTTATAAAAAAAAGTCAAATATATTTTTAATCCATATAAGCATACAACCTTTCGATTCAGTCCCTCTAAAAAAAAAATTCAACTTTTAGTCCACCTTTTAAGTCAACTCATCTTTAGACATCATATTTGTTAATGAATTTTACCTTAATGTTTGAAATATTATAAGACCCTCTCCCAAAAAATATTAGATTTTTTTAACAAAACATGAATTAAATACGAATTTTTATATTTTTGATGCTTAAAAATAATATTTAATTTATGTTTTGTTAAAAAATTCTAATTTTTTCCGCGAAAGATTGTTATAATATTCTACATATTTTTGCACAATTTCATTCAAAAATATAAAATCTACACATGAGTTGACTTAAAAGTATGAACCAAAAGTGGTGATAGAACATTTTCTAGAATTAAAAGTTGAAAGAAAAATTTTAGACACTAAAACAAAAAGTTGGTATATTTATAGAGATCAAAAACATATTTGACCTTAAAAAATTGTTTTTTAAATTTATTGAATAACTTATGTATCTGATTTGTTATATAAACCAGATACATCGATTATTCAATGAATCTAAAAAATGTTTTTTTTCTTCTTATAACAATGTCCGGAAGGATTATAAAATTATTCATTTTTAGTTTTTTTAGTTCTAGTAGATTTAGTAAAAGTGTGCATTTAATCATGTAAGTCGTAAAATATTTGCCCAATGATCCTCTTTCTGTGAAACTCGGTTATAAAGTGCTTATGAAGATGGTTATTGCCAAGTTAGTAGTCCAAATTCACTACTCTCATAATTAGCGTTCATAACTATATTATTCAATTTTAGTTTAAAAAAATCTATCGATTATTTGATTTATAATTTTGTTGATGAAATATTTATATGTAAATTATGATTGAATTGAGAAACAATAAGAAAAAAATGTATGTAAGTAATTATGTTTAATGCAATAAACATTTTTTGGGCTTTCCCCATCAATATTATGATCATGTAAACACAATTTAATAAAGTTGGATATATTATGACTAACTTGTTCACTTTTATTGCCATATATGACAAATTTAAAACTAAAATAAATAAAATGAAACCCACTTAGGTGGCTTGATGGTGTTGCTTTGAGATCTTGGAGTGTGCTCCTTTCTTGTTCTTAAGTTCGATTTTCTCCAATGTCAATTTCAATAAGCTAGTTTATCTTCATTAAAACTTTCTTCTTGCGTAGTTTCTGTCGTCAGCACTCAAAAGTTCTTGGGTGTTTGAAAGAGCTCGTATTTTGGATATAAAACAAACATTTGTCATCTGTGTAATTGTTAAGAAGAGTTTAGAGAAATAGGTTATTTATGACCAGCAGTGGAGCCACATTGAGCTGAAGGGGTGCAGTTGCATACCTTGACACCCTCTTATGAAAATTTAACTATGAACCCGCTTAACTAATTCATTTGCACCGAATGCAGAACTCTCTCGGATTATCAGGAGTTGTAATGTAATGTTGCTTCTCTCTTACCGTCCCTTTGACATTCTTAAAAGGAATGCAGCTCAGATTCAGTTAGAAGATAGTCAAATGTTCCTCTTGCCAATTGAGTATTACGTTGCCAATTGCCACTGAGTTGTAGTATCGCAACATGTTATTGTTATTATATTACATTAAACTAAATAATGGTAGCATTTATAAGTTAAGTAATCATTCCTAAGGTCCTAAATTTGAAAGATGTTTGAGAGATTCTTTAGTTTCATTTATAAAATGTATCTCCTAATTATTTAAATTAATTTTGTTTAGGTCAAACAGTCCAATGACAAGAACTCGATATAGTAAGTGCAGAAAAGTGGGAAATTGTGAATTTTAATTCGCCTCCCAACCTATTTTAGTAATACTAGCAACTTTCACAAACTTTGAGTTTTGATCAATTAAGATCTTATATTTAGAGACGATAAAAAAGGTGTTGTGGACTTATATTTAGGAATAAGAGATCTCTCAAAAAAAAAAAAAAGTTGAAACTAAAAGACATATGATTTTTATTGTGAGTCTACCAACTAAAAGTTGGTGTGGCAACGGGCAAGTCATTGTCTGCTACAATAGTTGGAAACAAAGAAAGCTTGCTAGAAAAACTCCGGACTAAGAAAAGGAAATAAATAAAGGTGCTACATCAAAGATCCTTACTGAACCACTAGTTGATAAACCACAATTTGCAATAAATTTTGCCAAAATGACCCTTTAGTCTTTCACCTTTAAGTAACCACCAATAAGTACTCAACTATTGGGCCAAATCTGCACACAATAAAAAATGTCATAATATGATTAATTGAATTGCATAAATTTAATAATTTTGAATCCAATTTTCCCATATAAACTTGGCATCCAACACAAATACAATATAAACTTGACACCTACAAATACTTGTTTTAAACTTTCTCCACTGAAACATTTTCTCTTTTGAGACAATTTTAAGATTTTTTTTTTCTATCAATAATTTTCATGGCTCCATTAGGAAGTCATATTCTCTGATGCCAATAGTGATTTTCAAATAATTCCAAAACCAACTGCAGTTAGAGGTAAATTAGCAATCTTCAAAATCTATATAACACAAGCATATACACCAAACTAATCTAGTTCTTCAGAATCTTCATCTTCTACCTAACAATAATCTTGAAAGTAGGGTAGCCATTATACTTTTCAACAGTCTACTGTCCATCTATTAAACAAACACACACATATATGGACCATTTTCTTCTCATATTGGTACACCTTGTACATTAGCAAACTTCATAAACAGAAGCATGTAGACCCAACTAATTCTCTATCTCATTCTAGTTCTTCAGAATCTTCTACCTAACAATATTGGTAACCAATAATACATACTTTTCAACACTATCAAATCCATATCACTAGAAATATGAAAAAAGGTAGATAAACTTTCAAATCCTTAAGAACCTATGTCGGCATCATACCTTCAAAAATATGATTTAGATCTAATAAGTCTTCTTTAATGGGCCAATCAAAACATTATATGCTAAGACAAACAAGGTTTCCTTTGAGAAAACATTATTTAATCTTTGTACACACCTCCTGCCTTATGGTTATGTATCAAATTTGAATTTAGCATACAAAAACTGCCCAAAAAATGGATAAGCTTTGATCTAATTGAACTCCAAAAGTGGTTTAACAAATAAATATACAAACAAACATATAGACAAATACTAACTAAATCATGTTTACTTCACTTGTGCAGCAAGACAAGGTCATGATCTTCATAAAAGCTCATAGTTCAATTCAAACCACCAATCCAGAAGTTAAATTATGAAGAGAGATAGAGAAACTACTACTTACATAAACTGAAAGTTGACATGTTGCAGAGCCCTTCGGACACTTGAACAATTTTCTTTCTATTTCAGATTGTTCCTTTTCACTCCAAATTGTCATGGTCTCTAAAATTTTAGCATTCTTCAAAATATATTTTTCTAACATAAGCTCACTTTGTAGGCTTAAAAAGTCCCGAATCGTACAACTTTTGAGGTCTGATAAAAGACATTGTGGAACAAATTTTGGTTCCACCCAATTTTGTTGATTACCTTGTTCGTTTCTGATTGCCATGTATAACCCCTATTATTGTACACATAAAATAAAATAAAATAAAACAAAGCATAAAGGTATGCTGAGAAAAGAAAAATGAAATATGATTCTTAAACTTAACAAACCTTGTAAAGTTCAAACTTTTGAAGCTTAGGTAATAGGTGGAGTACTTGTAATACATGAGTATTCGTAGTATTGACGAGTACCAAGGAAGTTAATTGAGAGACGGGAATGACATCATAAGGATGTTGCAGCTGATTAACCTAAATTATCAAGAAAGACACCGTAAAAATTCAGTGCATCACAAATATTCGTAATAAAACGGATGACTTGCATTTATCGATGCATAAATAATTTGAGTGAGAGAGAACTATTACCAGATAACTGAAACAAAGACGAGTGATATTTGCTCTAGCTAATTTGGGTAAGCTTAAGCTTTTAAACTCTTGATGAATGGCAAGAGAATCTTCCTGAGAATAGAAGAACATGCAAGACGCTTGTAGATCCTCAATAATTGGACATTTGGCAAGGAGCAACATAAAATCCCGAAATTTTGAGAAACACATGAGTTCTAGACGAAGGATTTTAAGTGATGGAAGTCCAAATTCATTCGAAGTAACAGAAAACTCCTCCAGCGTGAATCGACAGAGGTCGAGACTTACAAGGGTTTTGCACGTGAGAATACTTAAGGGCAATTTGTGAATGATATCATGTCCGTCCATATCTAAACGGAGACGAAGATACTTGACTTTGCGTTGAACAATAAGGTTAACCCATTTGACGACATTGGGAAAGGAAAGATCATTGGCAAGATTAGAATTACTGTATTTAATGTCTAGACGGAAACTGTTGATGCAATTAGAACCAGCAGCGTCTCGAGAGGCCAAAACAGAGTACACAGATTCGTTAAAACGGAAGTTAGATTCTATTGTATCAATATTGATATTGGTGAAGTGGAGATTGGGAACAGAGAGCCATAGATGAGTCCATCTCTTCGACAAAACGCTTGTGGTAACTGCTTCTTTGGTGGTCACAAACGACAGAATGTGGCAAAGAATCTCGTCTGGCAAACTGCTTATCCTATTCATTGATGCAAACGAACAATAAGTTGTGCCGCTAACTTTTTCACTAATACTCTTGTTGTGAGTAAAGAGACACTATACTATGATGTGCGGTAAAGAAAGTCTCTGCTCGTTTCATCAATTGGACTGTACGCAATTTATCATCAAACAATTAGGGTTCAACTAGTCATGTTTCACGGGAACTAGGCTTATGTTGTTGAGGTTTTGGCACTCGATTCGTTTTTTTTTAAGAAACTAGGCTCTCAATTTTATTCTTTGGGTTTGGCACCGCATCAAATTTGGACTAGCCTCTTATCAAAAGAAATTTAACACTAATTAGGAGCAAAAGTTTAACACGTTTCTTTATAAGCCCCAAAAATCTTTTATGCCCCCTGAATTTTCCAATTTACCCTTAATTCAAGAGTTCTGTATGTATCTACCGGATATGTACCGTATGTATGTGCATGATTTGTTTTTATAAGTTTATTATCTCATTTCTTCTTCCTTTCTGTAAGTTCAAAATCAACTCATTCCTTCTCCAGACCATTTTTCATTCAATTTTATGTTCCTTCTGTACGCATCAAATGATTTCTCCGAATCAACCCATAGCTGAATCTTGTTCCTAAAATTTGTTCACGTAAGAGTTTCTTTAGGGTTATCTCCAAAGTTAAGGTAAAATCTCCACCTAATTTTTTAGTCTCAATTTCTAGTTATATAACTATTGATGGACAATATTATAGCTACAATTGTTCTGTATTTGATA
>Ga0228711_1002700_pt1 | contig 27398 bp, 22 predicted proteins | sample MedpolnodulmetaG_2_FD_177996 | JGI IMG/M metagenome (GOLD analysis project Ga0228711, IMG submission 177996) | Root nodule microbial communities from Medicago polymorpha collected in Santa Monica, California, United States - brown nodules | ecosystem: Host-associated > Plants > Roots > Nodule... | reverse complement strand
AATAAAAAAATTATTTTTTTTTAAAAAAAAAAAAAAAAAAAAACTATTTTATAGTGTTAGTAATCTAAAAATAAAAAGTCCTCCTTTCTAGAAATCCTTCATTCAAACATAGGTTTTTGAATATATTGAATTAATACAAGATTTGAAAATGTATAAAATACATTGAATTTATACAATATTTGAAAATTTATAAAATACATTGAATTAATATAAAATACATTGAATTAATACAATATTTGAAAATGTATAAAATACATTGAATTAATACAAGATTTGAAAATGTATAAAATACATTGAATTTATACAATATTTGAAAATTTATAAAATACATTGAATTAATACAAGATTTGATAATATATAAAATACATTGAATTAATACAATATTTGAAAATGTATAAAATATATTGAATTAATACAATATTTGAAAATGTATAAAATACATTGAATATGTTGAACCCAAAAAGAGAGAAAAAATATATAAAGAGCAAGAATTGTATAAAATACCGTGTTATAAAAATATATAAGGCTCGATTCCACAACAAAGTTGACGGAATTTCGACTTTGGAGAGTGCAAAGCAACCAAGGCTGCATCAAAAAGAGGTTTGTTTGTTTGTTTCACATATGTGATTAAAGTTGACTGTACTTTGGAGAGTGCATCAAATGCGCCGTGTGTCAAGATTTGGATCTTTGCATAGGCTGCTTTTCTGCAATCATTCATATCGGGTTATGGTATGAAATCTTCTGAGTTGTTCCTGTTTTATAATTATTGTATTACTTTCATATAATCACATCTTGTTTTTTTTCCTAAAATAAAATTGGAGGAATCCACAATTAACACTTGCTTTAGTAGTCTATAAATATTGTGCAGTATCACATTAGGATGATGGCTATTCTTTTCCCTCAGAAAATACTTTTCACAAAATATGTTGAAATAAGCAGTTTCTGACTTGTTCCATGTGCTTTAATCAGCAATGCTTATATATCATTTCTCTCATATAGAACGCTTTTCTGAACTCTGTACTAAGCATAGCGCAAACTTTAAGTTGAATGAAAATTTTCTTGATTTGTGCACTTTCAGCATACATGTATCTTTTAAAGTTGAAGGGAAGTGAAATTCCATTATGAATGAAGTTTTCAACATGGATGAATTTGTGTAGTACTTGATGTTTTAAAATATATATTTTTTACAGGATGATCTATCTTTTCCGCTTCCATGTCCAGATTGGAGTGTGCATGAAGAGTTGTTACTTCTTGAGGTATGTGGTTTGAGCATGGGGAACTCTTTTATCTTTTTTCTACTTACTTGCTATATGTTAAATGTTGATTGCATTTCTACCTTATTTCATTTTATCATAACAAGCTTGTTTTGTTTTAGGCCCTTGACATGTATGGATTTGCGAATTGGAATGGTGTTGCTGAACATGTTGGGACGAAAAGCGAATCTCAGTGTATTGGCCACTATAATGATGTATATCTGAATTCGCCATCTTTTCCTCTACCTGTAAGGCTATTTGACAACTCTTTTTATTGATAGCATACATGCAACATGTGTTTGAATGCATGGTGTAATTGTTTGTATGTGGATGTAGGCTTTGTCTTATTCTATGGGAAAGAACAAAGAGGAACTCATTGCCATGGCAAAGGGAGATTAACTCAATAAAGGGTTGCTTCTTAATGATCTAAATCACCATTTGTGGATATTTTGCATCCTTGACTTGATTAACTTGTTTTATTTAACCACAACCAAGCCTTATAGCTTTTCAAGGTCTTCCTCTACCTTTAGTGATTTAACTACTCTCCATATTATCTACTATCCTAACTGCCGAATCTGCAGGTCTTCTCTCTACATGCCCAAACCACCTAAGCCTACTTTCCATCATCTTCTCTACCATAGGTGCTACATACCCCCCCTCTCTCTCTCTCTCTCTCTCTCTCTCTCTCTCTCTCTCTAATTATATTATTTCTAATCGTATCTCGCCTGGTCTTACCACACATTCAACACAACATCCTCATCTTTGCTACGCTTAAGTTAATTTCATGATTGTTCTTGATAATCCAACACTTTGTCCCACTCAACATTTGCAGTCTTACAATTGTCCGATAAAATTTTCCCTTCAAATTGAGTGATACTTTCGTATCATAAAACAAATGATTCCATCCTCCATTTCGGCCATCCAGCTTGAATTTGATGGTCTACACCTCAATCTATTTACTTTGTTTTATTCAATGAACCTAAATGCATGCTATGTATCTAAGTGGTAGTGTTGACAAGCAAGAGAAACAATAGCTATGTGTAACCAAGTGAAGTATATAGATCATGTCTACCAAACTTATTATATGAGTAGTTTATATGTTTGCCCTCCAAAAATTAAAATCTTATATGTTAATCCCTCCAAGACTTGGTGAATACATCTTCTAGCTAGCCTGGTAGTCATTTGAGTTGACATATTGGGCAGTTGTGTCTCCGGATAGTATATTCTCTTTGACAAAATGAAAATCTATCTCAATTCTCAAGTGTATTGTTATCTCACAATACATTAAATTTTGTACTCACCAATTTGTTGTTTGCATTTTTATAATACAAGCTTTTGTTCCATGTTACAGAATTTCCTCCAAATGTAGAGCTGACTCTGAAAGAACCTCCACTTTCTTATGGAATAAGGTAAACCTTACCAATATACTCTGGTTTTTTAAATTTGTTCATTTATGACTGCTAATCCTTTGGTATAACATCTCAGCTTGAAGATTCTAGGAAGGCTGCCACTAATGAAACAATGTCTAAGCCAACCTCGGGTACAATCTTTAGCTTGAGAAAAGTCTTTCTTTACCATTTCATAGTAAAATTTTATGTTAATGGGTATAATTTATATGGGTGATATGAATTCAGCAAGCGATAAAGCTCTTTCAAGAACAATCAAGAAGGCTTCCAATGTGAGCCAGAATAATGATGGAGTTACCGCCGAAGGTATGTTTTCTAAGTATGGAATGAAATTTATTGCCCCTTATTTTGTTACTGAAGTAGGAATTGCTATTGATGAGTTTGCTGCTCATGATTGAATTTGGATTCAGCCTAAAACCACCCATGAAATCGGCTTGTAAGATGAGAGATGTCTTTCATTTATAAACACTTTTAAGACATGTTATTCTATATACACAACTAGAAATTCCCGTATTTCCTGCAGAATTACCTTCGGATACATGTGTAAATTCCGCAGGAAACCCGTTTTCTACGGATTTTGCCAAGGACTTAGGTTCCCAATTAATACCTTCGTGGGTAATTATTTGTTGAGGATTTTAGGATCCTCAAAAAAGGTATATCCGCAGCAAATCTAAAAAAATCCGGAGGAAACAATAGGTCAATGTTTAAGGGGATTTTCATGCCTGTAACCATGTTTCCTGCAACAAATATTTCCGCAGTAAACAACACAAGAAAATCCACAAATAAAGCCGCAGGAAATTGATTTATCTATTTAAAAAAAAATAATGCATTTCAATGAATTCCAGAATGATAAAAATTTTAAAAAAAATGCATTCCAGAACGACAAAAAATTTAAACTAAAGAAGCATTTCAGCGATTAGAACAAATTAGATGTGTAGAACATTAGAATGTTAACAAATATAAAGATGTGCTAGAAAAAGAACATGAATCCCCAGCATCTTCAGTAAGCTTCTAATCCATTCTTCCTTGCATCATCTCAGAATTCTCAATTCTAAAAGCATAAAAGAGAACACTTGAAATGCATTGACACCTAGAGACGTGAAGAACAAACATCTTACCGAGGAACCTGTGACACACATCCAGCAATACCTGCTCCATTGGTATCTACTAATTTCTCTTTCGAAACTAGTATAACAGGGAAAAATGTCACATTCCCATCTTGAGCAATGCATACAGGATCAACACCATGTGTGATAAGTAATCCTTTTGTGTGTTTCTGATGCCTTTGGCAACTGGGATATCTTTATAGCTATCTCCTTGGACTGGGATATCTTTGGAAAATGTTCTTGCTTCAGTCTCATTTCCAAAAACATAGTCCTTATACCTGACTCCCAGAATGATAGAAACTTAAGAGTCAATACTATACCAAAGATGAGCTACTAGACTTGTTGTTTCCATTGTCTATGGCTTCAACGTCATCTATAGACTCGTTGCTACCAATGTGGTTGTGAAGTGTTTCTTGCATGAGGTTTAAACATATAAATATGATTAACATAAACATATCAAAACAAAGGGACAATAAACAAGTGGACAATTTTAATACCAAAATCTTAGCTTATAAGCTTCAGGTACTTCTGGATTGATCAGAACTAAACTTGTGTTAATAGCTTTCAAAGAAACACCTGAAAAAGAACATACTCAACAATGAGATTGTTGTGAATTCATTGAAAAAAATCACACCAATAAATACTTGATGTGTGGAGCAAGAATAATCAAGCAACCAAAACAAGTGGGTGACAGTTATAAACACAAGCAAAAGATGGAAAACAACGAGAGAAAATAAAGAGAGAACACACGAAATTTGTTTACCCAGTTCGATCCAATACTGACCTAGTCTGGGGGAGAGAGCAGTCATCTGTTCCACTATAATGATGAGTAACTTTACAAAGAGATGACAAATGGTTACAAGAATAAGTATTCAAACCGAATTCTACTCAAAGTCTCAATCTCTTCCCGTGACCAAGTGACTCAATCCTAACAGTGTTTTCCAAGGTGAATCAATCCCAACCCTAGTGTTTGTTGCCAAGAGCAAACTCTATACAAACACTAGTTTTCTTGTTGGCTTCTAAACCCTTGTTTCAGTCCCCTCTCTCTCAAGGTTTACTCTTATACAAGGTTTATATTTATAGAGAAATAAAATCCTCAAAATTAAGAACAAATCTTATGCTGAAAATTTGTTTTATTTTTATCCTTCAGCGCAAAATCGAGCTCGGTTTTTGCAAATCATGGCTCAATTTTTCCAGAATCAAAACTCCCAAAATCATGGCTCGATTTCTCCAAATCGTGGCTCGATTTTGGCAGATTTCTAATCCTCAATTTTGAGTCAATTCTCAACAGAGATATGTGAGCCTTTTTTGCACCAATTATGCAATAATTACAAACTCTTACACATTGCAATACCTTGAAAGTCCCCAACCTTGAGGTATTTGATTACAACTACTGGGGATTTACCAGCAATGCCCAACAACTCACCACCAAGAACCTCCTAATCTTTAATCTCAAACCCATACTGCTACTCCATGACTAAATCCACGTTAGTCTCAACCCTACCTATCCTCAATTTCAACCAAATGCAACTAAACTAGCATGCATAGCCACATGATAATCGCGAAACACATAAAGAGAGAAACCATAAAATCTTCTATATCTCATGGAGACAAGCTATAGACTTTTCAAACTTAAAACATGTCATGAGTAAAACAATTAAAAAAACAACTAATGTGCAACAAATTTTCAAGGTTGATGGTCCCCCAAAAACAACATGTTAGCAAATAAGTCATTTTATTCATAAAAGCAACAGGTCTTTAACTTCCCTGTGAAATTTCGGTACACACCACTTCTATCCACTCCACAGTGCATGAAAAATGTCGGATAGAAACTTATTACAAAATCTTGATACAACACTTCAAAAAAATTTAGAAATGTTTATAGTTTGATGTATAACTTAATTTTATTCTGATTATTATTAAGGGGTCCTTGAACATGATAATAGATTAAGAGAGGTCTCAAGGGGGAACCAATGCCCTTCTTAATGAGCGTATCATACACCCTGTCAATTTTCATGTGATCCATATTTTTGAACATGTGACGAGCACCAGACTTTGAAGAGACACTTCCAGCAATCATTTGTACCGACAGGTCCTCTTGCATCTTCAGATACACGGTTGGAGACAACCTTAACTCACAACACAAACGTTTCTCCTGAATGAAAATTACATTCGAGGGTTTCAGAAGAAAAAAAATTAGAAGCGTATAGTTTTAAAATGCAAACATGGCAGAAGAAAAAGATTCTTACAACTTCAGAAAGTTAATCTGCTACAGAGTATCCTATTGCTTTGGCAGCACTTGATGTAGCTGGCCCTGTAGGTCTAGAGACATCAATGCATTCGGAACCCCGTGATTGTTTGGGACCACATGAGTACTTTCTCTTGCCCTGCAAGCACTTCCTTCAACTTCATTTCTTCTCTTATTTGCCAGATATATATATGGTTCAGCTGAACAGCGGCAACCAACAACAATTGCTTCTTGCGGCCTTGTTCAACAAATGTTAGAAAATTGTTCAATTTCCTAAAAAGAGAAAAAAAGTGAATGTTCATAACAATTTAATGGCATCCATGTCTCAAACCATAAGCTCTTGAATTCTTTTTAGATATCTATGTTCAGTGATAACAGTTCTAAGAAATTCATTGTGCTTTTCCTTAGTATGAAAGCGCATTAACACGTCATATTTCTGGCATATTGCCTTTTCCTCGGGTGTTAAATCCTTCTTAAATGGAATTGGATATAGCAAACTTCTTTCAAGTATAAATTTCTTCTTGTGCTCTCTTCCATATTAAAAAACAAATATGAAGAAATTTATACTTGAAAGAAATTTGCTATATCCAAATCCATTTAAGAAGGATTTAACACCCGAGGAAAAGGCAATATGCCGGAAATATGACGTGTTAATGTGCTTTCATACTAAGGAAAGGCATAATGAATTTCTTAGAACTGTTATCTCTTAACATGGATATCTAGAAAAGAATTCAAGAGCTTAAGGTTTGAGACATGGATGCCATTAAATTGTTATGAACATTCACTTTTTTTCTCTTTTTGGATAATTGAACAATTTTTTGACATTTGTTGAACATGGCCGCAGGAAGCAATTGTTGTTGGATGCCGCAGTTCAGCTAAAGCAGATATATATCGGGCAAATAAGAGAAGAAATGAAGTTGAAGGAAGTGCTCGCAAGGCAAGAGAAAGTACTCATGTGGTCCCAAACAATCACGGGGTTCTGAATGCATTGATGTCACCAGACTCTACTGGTACCAGACCTGCAGTGCTAGCTACATCAAGTGTTGTCAAAGCAACAGGATACTTTGTAGCAGATTTACTTTCTGAAGTTGTACGAATCTTTTTCTTCTGCCATGTTTGCATTTTAAAACTGTACATTGCTTCTAATTTTTTTTTTTCTGAAACCGCCAGATGTAATTTTCTATCAGGAGAAACGTTTGTGCTGCGAGTTAAGGTTGTCTCCAACCGTGTATCTGAAGATGGAAGAGGACATGTCGGTAGAAATGATTGCTGGAAGTGTCTCTTCAAAGTTCGATGCTCATCAAATGTTCAAGAATATGGATACTAATAAGTGTCAAAAAGGAGTTAAATAGACTATATATTTTAGGCACTTTGATTACTTGGTTTGCAAGTTATCCTGCGAAAAGCTCACAAATACTGAAGAATCATTCAATTATGCTTTTCACATCTAATGCCAACTCTTTGTAGGAAAATGCACGCCTGGACACTTTAGAAGCAAGAAAACATGAAGAAATGCAAAGGACAACTCGCCACGGCGAGCTCAAAGGCGAGCTGAGGCAGAAAGTTGAAGTTACTCGCCTCCAACTCGCAATGGCAAGTAGCATCAGCAAGAAATAGGCAGAAGTACATGTTTACTTGCCATGGCGAGTGAAATTACTCGGGAGGCGAGTAAGGCGGTCTAACCCCCTCAGAGCTGACGTGGCAGAAACCCACTGGGGAAGGAAGCTCAACTCGCCATGGCGAACAAACTTACCCGTGAGGCGAGTTGAGACAGAACAAGCCATATAAAAGCTCATTTGTTCATTTCAAGAAGTATCTATGATAGGAGGATAGTTTAGGCCACTTTAGGAAGAGAGAAAACAAGGGAAAACACATAGAGAACCTAAGGAGCAAGGAGCATAAGGATTGAAGGAAGACACAAGATCAGTGAGACATCATGGCTTGGTTCCATTCCATCTCTTTTTTTCTCCTTGTAAGGTTACCATGACAATGAGTAACTAAACTCTTTTTGTTGGGATTAAATGTAGTTAACTCTATTAGTATGTATTCCTTTTGATTGGGATGTTGTGTGATTCTAGTTTATCTTATGATATTGATGTTATTCTTGCTTTCCATGTTTGATCTTATGGATTTGAATGGTGATTGAAAAATACATTTTGAATCTAGGTTAGAATAATCTTCTATCAATACTCTTGTTCTAGACATGGAACTTAGGTTGGTAATCACTATGAATATTGGAACTTAAAGCTTTGGTATCATTGTATAGTTTGGGAAATCGACGATACAACGATACAATCGACTATTGGACCGTTTAATAGTGTGAGACATCGACAATTAAGCGATCCAATAGAAATCACGATATCATTTGGACACGAATGATGTTGTTGAGCAATATGTGATAATATCGATTGATAGTTAGAATCCGCAACCCAAATCCGAGAATACGTACAAGTAGGTTGATGAAGTTTAATCCCAACATACTTATTTCTCTGTCAACTCTCCTCCCATTTATAAATTCTTAGTTGATAGTATATGAAACAAAACCATCGGAAAACCCTAGCTCAGAACGATATCGATTGTTGAACGGCTAAGAATATCGCATCAGTCCCTGTGGAGACGATAACAAAAATACTTACTTTTGATACTACATCAGATACCATGAAAATTGACAGGGTGTATGATATGCTTATTAAGAAGGGTATTGGTTCATTGCTTATTAAGAAGGGTATTGGTTCCCTCCCCCCCCCGACCTCTCTTAATCTATTATTCTGTTCATAATAAAATTAAGTTATATATCAAACTATAAACATTTCTAGATATTTTTGCTCGTGACATGTTTTAAGTTTGAAAAGTCTATAGCTTGTCTCCATGAGATATAGAAGATTTTATGGTTTCTCTCTTTATGTGGTTCGCGGTTATCATATGGCTATGCATGCTAGTTTGGTTGCATGTGGTTGAAATTGAGGATAGTTAGGGTTTAAACTCACGATGAAATAAAAGAAGGCAAAGAGTGAAGCTAAGGACAGTGCTATACAGGGTGCACCAAAACAGCAAAGTCAAGTTGTAAAGTTAATTTGGTTTTTCTTTAGTAAATCAATTAATTGCCAAATGATCACATGAGTTAGTAGGCACATGAATTCAAATATTTAATCTGAAAAAATAAAAAAGGAAAAGTTCTTCAAATAGTGAAAATAGGATAATACCCGATATTAGAAATATGAAGTCAATGACTTGACGTGTCAGGTTTGTAAACAATATGGAACTGTCTACCTGCAAAAATACAATACTCCAACATGATGGCTCACAAACAAGTCTGATGGAAACTCAAAATGAACCCGGCTCCAGGTTGAATGCCGACTGAACCATCCATGGATTTGTTCTGAGACCAAACAACTTGTTGAAAACGACACTGAAATCAAGCAAACATTATTGCTGTTATTTATAGCCAAACATATTATAGAGTATAGCTAGCTTGAAGGCAAAGGAAAGCATGACTTCATGTGACATATATAATATGTTTTCTAGTTTCTACCATGGCGATCAGAAGTTATATTCCGCAATATAGATTTCAAAGCTCATAAAGATCCTACAACAATTTCGCACTTCAAAAGAAAAGAAAATGTTTGCATTCTATGTAACAAAATCAGATTATTTTAAAGAACTCTACTATGAAATGTATTATTATTAAAATAATAGCAATTAAATGCATAGATCCGTAACAAAATAAAACAAATGAAAGTTTTCATTTTTTACAAGAAAGAAAAAGTCTAAGAGAAGTAACATCTGAAACATAAAAAATTTAAGCTCGAACAGAGCACTAACTAGCAAACAAGACATCGCCAAAAGAGGAGTTTCCTATCACAGTCACAGGGACGAAAATGAGGCGGAGCTGTTCCTTTTCTCAAGGATGGCCTTGAAAATATCATCCAGGAAACAATTTTAGTGGACACTATATGACAATGTTGCAAATTAATCTCTCTCAGATGTGTACAGCTTTCTAGTGCTAACCTCAATCCCTTCTCCGTGACATGGTAACAATGTTTCAGGTCCAGTTGCAGAAGCCGAGGGCAAATCTTAGATCCCATGTAGTACTTGATCATCGATTCTTGAGTGTGACAAGTTCACCACCTCCAGATTCGAAGGTTCAACGTTGGTCGAAAAATGGCTTAGCTCGTGGACAGAAGGCGGATTTTAAATGCCTAATATTACAACAAGTCTTTGACACTTTACCAATACATATGTCATCGCAAGAGCTCAAATCAAGAAGTTGCATGTTAGGAAACATAAAAGCAAACATGTTGATGTCTTCATCTTGCAAATGTGAATTGTTAGACAAATTCAGGGATGGTCTTTAACCAATTCCAAGTTGTGTTGACTCCATATGGATCTCACTCAGCAAAGAACAATTCCTAAGAAGTGCAAAGAAGGCTGCATTGGTGAGCTTGTCACAACCATTGACGTTTATAGACACCAAATCACCAAGAAATGCACACAACTCATTGATACGTTGATCATTCAAAAACATTGCATCTTGAAGATCTAGATGCTGTAGAAATGGAGACTTTGACAACAGACGATAGATCCCAAAATATGTATAATCGAAGCAATCTTGGAGGACAAGTTTCCTCAAAGGAAGAGCTTCAAGTGCTAGAGAGGAAAGCAAGTAATCAGAAATGCATGAAAAAGACAAATCAAGAAGAGTTAATCCCTTCAGACTCCCCAATGAATTAACAAAGTATGGAGTAACTTTATTGACTTCTATTGCTTCCGTAAAGTTTCTAACAGAGAAAGAATTCAAAGTTGGTCTCTGGCAGATTGCAGAAGCCATACCAGCACGTGTTAGGAAAGGGAAATCAAACATAACCACCTCTTCTAAAAGATCACAGTTCATAAAACAAAGTCATTAATGTAGAAATTACCAGAGAGATTAACCTTGCGAAGTTTTGAAAGCTTTTGAGTAAGAAGCTTTAGAGCATTATTATAATGGTGATTGTCGTCACCATTACCGATGATTATTTTAGGGAAACTTGAGATCATTCTCTCAGATATTCAAGTATGATATTCAAGTATATCACATTTAAGGAAGCAATAAATATTTGAAGGAAGGAATATGTCCTGACAAAGGAATTTTAATCAAACGATTTTACTAAAAATATGCATATGCAGAAAAAGAATATATTTAATATCATGTGCAGGGTGCGACAGAAACAACGGCGCAGGTGATCAACAGAGCTCGTCATCTCATAGAGGATTGGTCAATGGCTAACGTTCCCTCAGTTGCGGTTCATAGCAGCAGCTCGGCTATGCATACAACAGCTGCAAATACCACTAATTCGGCTGTTAGTTTCTTGGGGCAGCAGCATCAGAATCTGCCTCCTATCTCTTGGCAGCAACCTTCCCGTGGTAGAGTGAAATGCAATGTTGACGCTTCCTTCTCGGATGTTTTAAACAGAACAGGTATAGGTTTGTGTATCTGTGACGAGGATGGAGTTTTCATTCTAGCTAAATCTATACCAGTCCCATTTCTACACTCTGTTAATGTTGGTGAGGCTTTAGGCCTTTATTATGCTTTGGAATGGTTAAGCGACATGAGATTTGACAATGTTGATTTTGCTTTGGATTCCAAAATTACCGCGGATGCCTTCAACCACCCTCGTCCAGATGTTACTGAATTTCCGCTTGCAGAAGTTTGTCTAGTTCAAAGTTCACAAACTCTAAGGTTGAGTTTACTCGGCGACAAGCAAATGAGGTAGCTCATGCCCTTGCCGGGGCTGCCACATTATTAGCTAGTCCCACCACTTATTCTATTGTACCTCGTTGTATTGAACATTTAATTATTAATGAAATGCTATGAGCACACTTTTCTCAAAAAAAAAAATATATCATGTGCAAAAAGCCATACAAAAAAGCATTTCAAGAGTCTATGCAATTTTGACATCACATGAGGATGTGTAAGAAAAGTGGTACCATGTGAGCTTATGATCCCTTGATCTTTTCTCCTTTGATCATTTCACTACATGATAAGGAAAGCTGCTACCTAATACAAAAGTATCTTTCTTTGTGTGCAAGATTATATTAACAGCAAAGAATGTCAAGACATTAATGAGTTGTACACAACCCATGCCTCATGTACTGAACAAACAAACACAAAGCAAAAGCAAAAGCAAAAGCTTTAGCACTCACAGAGATCGATCTCATTTGACATAAATCAATCTGATCTCAGGTTTTTACTTATATCTTGAGCTGTAAAATTTACACCTATTAATATTTTAATGAAGATCTGAAGGTATCCTCTCTAATAAGTAGAAAACTACAACAAAGGAAAATCTCAATAAATTTTAAGCATACTTATCAACACAAATCTCACTCAAGACAAACTCTTTTATATCAAGTGCAAATTGATCAAGATCATATATAAGTTTGAGCTAACTGCTATTTTATGTTGAAAAGCTTTCAAGCAAAACTTACTTCAAAGAGAATTCAACATTTATAAAAGTCTTTTTTCAAAAGAGCAAATCGAAATTTGTAAAAGGCTTGCTTGTGAAAGCAAGTAAATAGACCTGTCGAGGTTGAAAGAAGTTGATTGTAAAATGATCTATGGTGATCAAAGAAAAGAAGAAGTTGAGGTTAAGTTATAATTCAACTATCTAATAGAAAATCTTACAGTATTGGGAGAAGTGAGAACTTAAGTAGCCCAGATGAACTGGTATAACTTTTGTATGTGATCTTTCTTCTCTTATATCCTTTATATTTACAAGTCATACCCACACTTCACTTACTATTTTATTTGATTATTGATTTGCTAACTAACTAAACAATTTCAAGTTTTACTTGAAAAAAATGTATTAAATTTTTTTATTATAACACAATTCAAACTCTCATTTCTTATGATATTATCTTACTTCAATATTAATTAGAAAATATTTTCATTAAAAAGAATAGAAAATATTACACATTCGTTCCTTCATGCATGTCATTTAAAAAGAATTGTTCATTTTAATTGTTATTTTATAGTTTATGTTTGCGTCTTCAATTTTATTTTATTTTTCAATTCGTGGATTTTACTCTTTTCTTTCAATAAACCATCTACAAAAGTTCTAAAAAATCGTTATAATAAATAGTTGAAAAGTTTGAAAATGAATTTATAGTGATACATCGTCGGTCAAAGAAAACTTATCTACTATTTCTTAAAGAAAATGGAAAATTGATATAAAAGAATGATATGACATTAAATGATTGGATGTTTGATACATACACAACAAAATTCTCAAGTTTCACGGAATTCACGGAAGAAAATTAATGATTTGCCATTAACTTGAACTAAATTTGAAGCCACATTATCAATAATTGATTGATCCAAATAGTAAAGGTATTTGACTTCTTAAACAAGTAGTCAAAATTTTGATTTTTGATTTTTGCATGTGAAAAAAATATCAATTGAGAAGGAAAAAAAACTCAATGTGTTTAACAAGTCTCGACTGATATTAGTCATCGTTAACCGGGTCAAAAATTTGTATCTATAATATAATACGAAAAGGTCAAATACATTCTAGGGTCCTTTAAGTTTAACATTTATATTTAATTAATCCTTTTAGTTTTTTAAGTTTCAGACTAGTCCTTTATAGTAGTAAAAGTAAACAAGTAAGTTCTTTAATTATTTTTTTAACAGATTGATCTCTTTTTCATACAACTTTGTTAAAAAGTAATAAGTGATGTGTTCGGGTTCGAACCAACTGAGCTGGAAACGATGATGCACATTTTAACAAGGAACTAGCGCATAAATATGTGCCCAAAAACTAAAAGAAAAAAGAAATAAAATTACTAACAACACCCTCTCATCCTTCTCCAACATAAACCGCTAATCAAGAAGAATCGCAGAAGCTGAAGAAGAAAACGAGCGAAAATGGAAGGGGTTGAAGGAGAAAGAAGCAGTTACAAACTCAAACCCTCACGAATCAACAACGAAGATATACTATTCTGCATCGACATTGATCCACAATCCATGGCGGAGATGAAAGGTGCTACCAGTGGTAGACCCAATGGAAGACCCTTCACTCGTTTAGACGCAATTAAACAAGCCATCATTCTCTTTGTTAATGCTAAACTCACCATCAATCCTCAACATCGTTTCGCTTTCGCTACTCTCTCTGATTCCGTTTCTTGGGTAATTCATTCCTCTTTTCTAAAAATTCAATCTTTCGCTTCATTCTCTATTTTTACATGCAATTTGAAATTGAAAGAGTTTCAACTCAATTGACTTATTTGAGTTTATCTGATGAGATAGGTTTTATCAAGAGAGAACTAATTATGACATTGTCCGTAAGCGGTTTTCAGCTTATTTTCATAAGTTCTTCGAGATAGATTATAAAAACCGCTAATAGTTTATGGCTCTGTTTGGTAAAAAATAGCAGATAGTTAGCTTATAGCCGATAGCGGATAAGCTAGCTTATTGAATATGTAGTGTTTGATAAAATTTGTAATTGAATTAGCTTATAAATATGAAATGACATAAAAAAAGATATATTTGATTAATATTTAAAATTTTTCCAATTAAAATTACAAGGTAAAATTGGAATAAAATCTGTTAAGCTATAAGCTACTTGAATTAGCTTATCGGAAAACGTTATAAGCTAGTAAAAATAAGTTATAAGCTCATGAGAAAGTGATAGTTACCAAATGGGTTTCTTCTAGTCAAATGAACTTATAAGACATAAGCTATAGCATACAAGCTATAAGCTCAAAATGTGTCTTCCAAACAGACCCTATAAGAAAACAATGTAGCTTTATTTTATCTGTTGCTATAGAAATATCTTATACATAAGTGCTTGTGCTATAAGTTGTTTATCTAAACACTGCCATGATCTTTGAGCATTGGTTGAACATTGTGTCATTGTCTTTCCTATTCATATTTTTAGAGCATATTCTTTTTCCTTCAAATTTGATGTGCTATCTAGGCATTGGACATAAGCATAGACAGTAGTATAAATGTTTTTTCAGGGTTTCCCAATGTTGGATATGGATCTTACAAACACTTCATTTTTGGAACACGGTGCTCAAAGCATGTACTGAACATAGTTTTTTTGTTTTGTTTTATGCCTTTTATAATTATTACAGCTGAGGAAAGAGTTTAGCAGTGAAGTTGAGTCAACAATTGCAGCAATGCGAGGGCTTTCGGCTACTACATCTAGCAGTCAACCAGACCTTACTACTTTGTTCCAGCTTGCTGCTCATGAAGCTAAAAAATCCCGTATGCAGGGTCGCATTTTAAGAGTGGTGAGTGGTGGTGGCTGCCATCAGTGATTTGTCAAATCATCCCATCTTTCTTGGTTTGTTTAAATATATTATCTTGTGCTTGGTTTGAACTTTGAAGTCTTCAAAATTTATTGTTTACATGACATTTTTGGCATGAATCATAATATGTTGTTTGCTGTTCTTTTCTAGATTTTATTCTACTGCAGATCAAAAGTGCGCCCAAAGTGGCCTGTGAACCCAGTGAACCCTGTGAACCCTGTGAACCCAGTGAACCCTGTGAACCAGAAGCTCTTCACTTTCGATGTCATGTATCTTCATGACAAGCCTGGACCTGACAATTGCCCCCAAGAGATTTATGATTCACTGGTGGAAGCTCTCGAACATGTTACTGAATATGAGGGTTATATCTTGGAGAGTGGACAAGGGTTAGCAAGGGTTCTTTTCCGTCATATGTTAATTCTATTGTCTCATCCTCAGCAGCGCTGCGCACAAGATTATATGGACATACCTAAATCACTTGTAAAGAAGGTTCCTCAGGCGGAGCCAATGCTTACTGAAGATAATGCTCCATCCAGCCAGTGAAAATGGCATTGTGTAATTTGTTCTCTTATCTCATTTAGGTTACTGATTTAATGTGTTTGGCTTCTTTAATTGCAAAACTATCTTGGTAATGTAATATTTGACACGTATATGCTCTCGTAATTTCCTGTAAATGATATGTATTTTGTTTTATTTTATAAATGTTAAATTAATGTCTTAAATTCCAAAATTGTGTGTGTTTATATCATTTATTTACTTCTTAAATTCCAATTTCTCATCCCATTTATTTACAAGCCTTTGAAGATCTTATTTTATATGTATTCTCATCCCACTTGCTTATAAATCCCTCCAAGGCCTCAACTTTTTCTTGAACATCTTCAAAAACCTCAGTATCATGAGAAAGATCTTCCACCTCAGCCCAAAAACATGATTCTGAGTAACCACCTTCCCCCCTCTTCTCAGCATCTTCCAACCATCTCTGTGTATACCTATACCTTTTTGGCCTTCCTCCTTTAGCCATATAAACATGTCCATCATGGTTCCTTGAATGTCTATAGTAATTAGCAATATCTAAAGGCTCAACTAGTCTTCTAAACTTTGTTCCTATCTCAATCCGTTCTTTCTTCCCTTCAAATTCTTCTGGTAGTTCATAGTTTAATAGCTTTTCGATTATCTCATCCCATACTCCTGCAAGTTCTAGCCTCTTCACATTTGCTTGGAAATCTTCACTTTCTAGTTGATCCTTGAATGCATCGCAGTAACCTTTTTTCTGAGGTTCCTGCACTTCTCTGTACTTCTCGAGATCAATCATTTTTTCCTCCACACCATGTATCTTTTTTCCCATACTTTTCTCGTTGTTCCTTTTCCGTTCCTCTAATGCTGCTGCTGCTTGAATGCATAGTCTTGCTCTTGTACTTTAAAATTATTTACAACCAATTCACCATATCATTAATATCGTATCAACTTCAAAACCATAATGTGAAGGGGTGTACATGTGTGCTAGCATGCTTGCGAGTTTGTGTATCTGACATTAATACTTACGGGACTCCGCCCGTCAATACTACATGTATCTGACATCATACAATATAATAGAGCAATCTTAGTTCTTTGGCAAGTATGTCATTTGTCACTCATTGAGAGATCCATAGCTATATAAAATTTCTATAAATAGTAACTTTTCCATTATTTTTTTAATATTTAATCGTTTTAGTTATTTATACTTGAATATTTAAAATTTGGTCGTAATTATTTATGCTTTCACACTGCCGCATGAAAAACAAATTAGTTTCTTGAAGCACCCACCCATTCCTTCCGTGTATATACCGAAACACCATTAGTTCTCAGATCAAAATTAAAATTTTGTATGGATTAAAACAATTTCAAAAGTAGTAGAAACTTACTTGAGACACCTCTCAAGGGTATTTTGCTTCGACCTCATCAAGTTCCACCACTTCAGTCCTTCCTTCCTTTCTTCCATCTCAATATCAACTCATCAATTCCCATCGATTCGTTCCATTCAGATTTTCAGGTTTGGTTAATTGCAACTTCAATTTCCAGTTTCAAATTCATATACTCTTAGTTAGGTTTTTTTGAATGTAAATTTCAATACTTGATAAAATTTGGATTGTTCTCTGAAAAAGGTTGGCAAAAAGTCAATATTTTTTGTTGCTGAAGATTTTTCCATTGAGAATAAATCATGTTGTTGGAAATTTTTAGTTCTCTATGTTAATTCTTTGATTTGTGTTCATGGAGTCTCATGTATGAACAATCTGCTAGACCTATTTATGATCTCTCATGGAAGTAAGTACTCCCACAACTGAATTCTAATATTAATTTTCACCAAAAGGCATACATACGAATTTTTTAAGCAATGACGGTCTTAAGGCATTTTCTGACATAAAATGGACATCCGCTTACGAGCACAAGGCATCACTTATATATGGATACACTTAAAAAAAATAGGTCATTTAATCAGAAGTGGTTCTCAAAATTGGTTTATTCAACCGTATTGTATTGTCTTGGTTGGTTGAATAATGGTGGTGAGCTGAATTAGTTGAAGTCCGATGACATTGTATCTTTAAAATGTTTCTTATGGTTCTTATTTATATAGCACATTTTCGACTAAGTATTGAAACTTTTTTAGATAATAGCATTAAACTTTTTCGACTAAGTCCTTATGGTTCTTTTTCAGTGTTTTTAGAGTATACTCCAAAAACCTTGCATTAAATTTAAAACAATTTGATATATGAAGTATATACTATTTTATTTGTAATTTAATTCAAAATCAATTTTCCCCGTGCGATGCATGGGTATACACACGAGTAAATACTTACATCAAACATATCAGTCTCTGAAAAACTTTAGAAAGCAAAGCGTATCAATTCTCTAGATGCAAGTACTCCTGCAATTGCTCCTGTGTAGCTCCATAAAAAACACCAGCTCATGTTTTCAGGCCATAGATAGTTCACGGTGCTACTCTTATTATAGGCCCCTTAAGGTTTATAACAAACTATTTTAGTGATTTTACATTAGATGTCTAAAAAATTGATGGTGGATCCTACCATTAAGTGGGTCCCACCATCATTAATTATTTTATACTTTTTTTAAGTTTGTTATATCTTATCACACCAAACGAAAGAAAGAAATTGAGAAGATCTTTGTTAGTAGTGGTTTAGAGTGTAATTGGATAGTGTAGAAGACTTAAGTTAAAAAAATTGTTTTATTCATAAACCAAAAAATGGTTTACTATTTTATTTGAGTAAAAGAAAAGATGAGATGATTAAGCTAAAACTCGTATAATGTGGTTTACCTACCTTAATCTACCAGGATAGGTTATTAGGTTTTGCATGTTCCTTTTATGATGTTATATGTTCTATCGGCGGGTTGGGTCGAGTCATGATCCAAAAAGTCCACAACGGTACACCATTCCGACCTGTCAATAGTTCTACCAAGTTCTATTCCAAATCCATAGTGTGAAGGGGTGTACATGTGAAGGTGTTTGTGCGCGCGTGCGTGCTTTCGTGTGAGTTTGTGTGTGTTGGTTAGATGGCTTGCCATTTATCCTAATAAAAAATAAGTTGAGGGGAATTTTTTTAAAAAAAACTAGGTATCCGATTCAAGGACCGACTAATCCGAGGGGACCAATCCCACTGCCCACTTGCGGGAGCCCCGTTCTAAGCCAGAGCAAAGCTCTGTATGGACTTGCCCACCGAAATTGGCACCAGAGAGAATCGAACCTGAGACCTTGATATTTTATGTATCGTTTTAGTTTATCTTGAACTTGTTATGATCTAATTTGATTTATAAAGTTATTATGCTTCACATTTCTGTTACGAAATCATATAAACTGAAATAGTAAACAAAACTAATTCTAACAATTAAGTTGTGTTGTTATATTTTAAAACTTTGTTCACCTTAGTAGAGAGTATAAACAAGAAAAGATCAACCTACATTGTTTGTTGACCAATAAGTGCAATCATTACAGGCAAATTTCAAGAGTCTATTAATTACAATCATGGGATTATTCCTTGCTTTGACTACTCCAGTAGAGATTAGAATTGGTTTAGAGATCATCATATCTTTAGGGTGAAGTTGGACCAACATATCTTTTAAGAGTGGTGCATTGATCCCCCATATTCAAAGAGCATAATCCTTTGGTCAAATATGATTTTCATCTCATGCTCCTTTTTATCCTATGTCTACTACTATATATAGTATAGGAAAGCTAATCACCGCCAAAGTTTCTTAATTACCCTCAATAATCTTAACGAGGTCACTAATTTCAGGGGATTTGACGGTTTAATTACATGCTACTGATAAATTATTTTTTTAAATAAATCATAATGATATATTATGGATCATTTTATTCGGTTCTCTCATTCTACATAAGGTTCTTGCGCTCGTCGAAATTTTCTGCAATTACTTTGGTTTGCGTCGATGTGGGTCTTGTGGACAGAAAGAAATAATAGGTTGTTTGAATTAAAAGAAATGCAAATTATGCAATTGTTAGATAAAGTACTGATTGATTTCTTTTTGGTGGTTGAAAACAAAGTATGCTAACTTTCCTTTTGGCTATCATTTGTGGTGGCAAGACCTGAAAGCTTGTTTGGCCATTGGTTGATGTTGCTTTTGTTTGGTTTGTAATTTTGTAAACTTTATGTAGTGTCTCTAATACATCTTATGCTGGAGAGTCTCCTATATAGTTTTTTGAAAGGAGAGTCTCCTATATAGTTGTTAATATATCTCATTTTGGTTTGTTCAAGAAACTTTTTTTTTTAAAGTTTGTTATGGTTTTTGTGATATTGAGACTCAACCCATCTAAATTTAATTATGATTAATATTTTTATTTACTAGTATATATCAATGACTAATTGCCATGAATACATTTTTCATTGCTTCTTTCAAAAAATAATTTCATTGCTTCTCATTCAATATTTACCTTAATATCTAAATATAATTATAAATCGGTTTTTTTGTTGTTTCTACATGCATCTATATATTTTGATATATGACTTAGATTTTGAATCTTTTGATTGCCATATTGGGAAAATTACTTGTTTGGTAAGCAAGTTTTCAACTTTATGTTGAAGTGGGTCAAGTCTATAAAAAAATCTAATTTTTTTAGATGTTATCTAATTTTACTTGGCAAAAATTTAAAAAGTTTGAGTTTTTTTTTAAATAAATAAGTCCGGGGTCAAATATATTTTAATAATTTTTTTTAAAGAAGTCAAATATATTTTCTAAAAATATTTATTAGTTACTCCCTTCAAAATGAAATATAAGCAAAAGAATTAGTTAAAAAAATGTATGTGAACTAAATTTTTAACCACATACATTAACTTTTCAACTACCACTTTACTTCCTAAAAAAAACACTATCACTTTACTTATATTTCATTCTAGAACTAGTTTGTAATACTCATCTTCATGGTTTTCGGCATAACATTTATTTTTATTTTGTTATTTTTTGACAAAAATAAAACGATATTCATTCATTCAAATCGATAGATTACATCATACAAACATCTCTAAAAACGTAAAAGGTGAATCTGCGAACAAACTCACAGCACCCAAGTTAATAGCATAAAACGACAAAATGCCTACAAATAATATGATAATACCTAAGTCACCGAAATTCACATGCTTCCGGATCTTCAACGTTGATGCCCAAATCATTGGTTGAATTTGTAATTGATAGATGCCGATCTTTCAATAAGCAATAAGCGAACACCACGACAAGACGCAAAATCAAACGTCGCACAAGGCGACGAACAACACAACGCCGCACTTAGACGACGAAATCACAAAAAAACACAAAAGAAAAAACTTGATATATGTGAAAACCACTTATTTAGATTGAAAGAAAAGGGAAAAAGATGTGGAGAGGTGATTCTAGGTCAAAAAATGACCTAAAACCACCTCTCCTCGATAAACGAAAGAGAAATAAAGTTTAGAGATAAGTTGAAGTTTCTCTCACTAAAAAATCAGGGCCGACTATATGAAGTTTGAGTTTCTCTCACTTAAACTTACCACGATCGACATTTATGTCATAAGTTGCAAATAAGTTATTTACCACGATCAACATTTTTTTTTTAACCAAAAAAATATATGATTAAAAAAAAACTGAATATAGAATGCACTAATTAGTAAACAATTATTAATTTGGGAGACTTTTATTTGAAAAGACAAAGAGACCAAAACAAAAACAAAAGACTTGAAAAAACAAAAACAGAGAAAAAAAAAGAAGGAGAAAACAAAACACCTTCGGGAGCGGGTGGTTGAAGAACCGGTGGTAGCTCCTTTCATTCACATTTTCAATTTTCATCAAAATTCAATCTTCAAATTTCAATTTCAATTGCAACAATTTCAATTCTTCTTTCTCCGATTCATTACAAATAAACACTCTTTTCTGAATTCAATTCATCAAAATTCAAAAGGGGCAAAATGGGAATGAAACAAGTTATTAAGAATCTCGATGCATTTCCTCGCACAGAGGATCATTTGTTGCAGAAAACCCAATCTGGTGCTCTTGGTAATTCTCATTATTTTTACCCTGATCCATTTATTTTACAGAAAGTTTGCATTTTTTTATTTAATTTATGAGAAATTTGTGATTTTTATTTGATTTTATATGTTTTTTTGTTATTGGGTTGCAGTTTCGATCATTGGTTTGATTATAATGGCTACCTTGTTTCTGCACGAGTTGGGTTATTATCTTACAACTTACACCGTTCATCAGGTTTGAATTTTTGCAACTTCAATTTAGTAATTTAATTAATTTTGGTTTTTTTCTATTTAATTTTGGAATAAGGCCATGTTTGGATAAACAACTTAGTTTGAAGCTTATAGCATAAGTGCTTATCGTGATATGCGCTTATGTATAAGTTATTTCTATAACAAAAGATATAATTAAGTTATATAAGTTGTTTTCATAAGCTATCTTGGAGAACTTATGAACATGTCAAAAGTTGTTTTCGTAAGTTCTCTCAAATTGTTTCGCAAGTGCTTATTCTTGAAGATAAGCTCAAATAAGCCAATCTAAAAAGGCACTAAATAAAAGGCCTATGTGTATATTAACATAAGTTATTATAATCTTCATCATTTGATATGTTGTAATTATTTGGTTGTCATTGTTTTATGCAAATATCAATGATATTAGTTCTATGTGTATATTAGCAAAAGTTTTGTATACATATAGTTTTAACTTATTATATACTCATCTTTTGCAGATGTCTGTAGACTTGAAACGTGGAGAAACTCTTCCAATTCATATAAATATGACATTCCCCTCTTTACCTTGTGATGGTTAGCACCAGCATTTTATCTGCTTCATGTTGATTTTGAGTTTCATTTTTGGTTTTGATGTGTATTCAGATTTGTTAGTCTGTACAGTGATGAAGATTCTAAATCTTTTTCTGTGATTCTCTGTTGGCAGTTTTAAGTGTGGATGCCATTGATATGTCTGGCAAACATGAGGTGGATCTTGATACAAACATATGGAAAGTAAGCTTGTTAGTAGACCATTTTAGATTTCTTCTTGTGTTTTGGTTTTCTAGAAGTATGTATTTTGCTTCATTTTATATAGTTTCTTAATATGTTGGTATCCACTATACGGTTATTCAAAGTCTTGTATCCTTCCATGTCGGAAAAAAAAATAGAACCCTTCTCTCTCATAAGCTGTGAAAGTAAAACAAATATTTATTTATTTATTAGACAAATATTGCTTACTTTAGAAGATTTAGGTGAGTGCTAAGTGTGCATTGATCTCTAGTTTGGAAGGATACAAACTAGAGAAGAGTTGGTAATGATTATTTAAGTGAGTGCTAAGTGTGCATTAATCTCTTGTTTTACCCTCAGCTTAATAGTGAATCTGTGTTGCAAATTTTTCGTTCAAACTTCGATTCTCGACCAAACAGAGATTGAATTTGAAGTTTCCTATTTGAGGTTCGTTGGGATGTGATTATCCATATCTTATTATATTAAAGGAGCTCCACAAAATGGCCTCATCTTCGAAGATAACTCAGACTGTTCAATATTGTGATGTTGACTTAATAGGTTCTCCTATTGATGGATGTTTCACTCTGGGTATTGTGTCATATCAGTCAATAGTGCAAGATAATAGTGCTATCACAGCAACACGCTGTGTTACAGAAAATTACTTTCGTAGATAGCATGTTGTTAAAAAGTTTTAGTGGAGAAGGGATTGTAGCAATTTCATGGCCAATTTGCAATTGTAGGAGCTAGTATACCAACAATGGACGAAAAATCTATTTTTCCCAACCCCTTTCTTCATCAGTTATCTCTTTGTTTGACTTTGAAGTTTCCCCAAGTTGTGTTATTTCAGTTCCTTCTGTTTTTTGTATGTTTGCATTATAATTCTGTTTTTTCATTACTAATGACAAATATAACTCAAATTTTAATTATTTTGCTCAATTATTCTGTTTTTTTTCTGGTGTAATATAAATTATATTATTTGCATTATATACATAAACTTCGGTATTGTGGTCTTCCTACAATATGCTTATATCACTATATTGGTTTTTGGGATCAGCTGCTCCATGTCGCTATGATAGGAAGCTGGAATTAAAAAGAAGAAATTGTACTATTGAATTAATAGAAAATATCACAGAAAATTAACCCGTGTAATCCCCGAGCAAATGCTCCTTCAGAGTGCTAAGAATGCATCTCTGCCCTTCTGATCTTAAGTCTATTTTCCGAATGGCCTTATTTATAATACTAAGAAATAAAATATGCTTATAACTGCTCCTGACTGCATACTAAATAACTGCCCAACTTCTCTCAACTACTTCTTGTGTTCACAAATCGCATCAGCAGTTACCCTATCACGCTATAAATAGGAGGAACTTGTTAAATATGCGCAGTGGTTGTTACTTGTTAATTAATAGGCATTGAGTTCTGTGTCAAGTGAATTTTTACACCCTTTTTAGTATTCTTAATCCCTGTATCATTAATGGTTATTTACGCTAATTTGTTTGGACTTATTGCAGCTTCGTTTGAACAGTTATGGACAGATAATTGGCACTGAATATATATCTGATCTCGTTGAAAAGGGACATGAACATGATCATAACACTCACAAACATGGTAATGTCTTGTTTCATCATGCATATAATTTCAAAACTGTAGGTTAAAATTACATGGTTTGCATTTGATTGGGTTATTTTCATTTGATGACCGGTAGATTCATTTCCTATTTTTTTTGGGCATAATAAAGGGATTCTCTCCTACCACAACTCATTCCTGTTTGTGTTTAAATAAGTAGTCTAGTCCTAAATGTTGGGTTGGACTGAAGATCTCAGTGAAAGGATGCATGAGATGATGAGAGATTTAATGTCATTTCAAAGATACCAATTTCAATAGAAAATACACATACTCTTTGTTATTATTAGAAACTATTATTAAATTTAAAAATATATCTTCCTTAGCTTAAGCTTTTGGGAGAGTATTCTTGGCATGGCATCAGAGCCTCTATAATCATGTGAGATATAGTTTGCACTTTGTTGCTGTATTCTTTCGAATAAAAGTTAAATTTAACATTAGGTTGGCTAAGCATATGCACTATTCACTCTTGATCCCCATAGGGCTCTTACGTAAGAGGCCCATTTTAACGTGTAAAATTCATTGGTTTGCTTTGACCCAATAAGTTAAACCTTTGGCACAGTTTGACAAAAACCATCAATTATTAAACTACAAGCTGGTTCTTTGTTTCATAAATTTCTGTTGATAGAATAAGCTACTGCTCTAACATTTATCTCTACTCTCCATCGAACATTTATCACCTACAATATGGCAAGGAGGAGAGGGAAACCTTTGATTTTCAAGGAGAAAAAGAAAAAACAAAAGTAATTTATAATTACACCCTTAGAATAGTAAATACTACTACCTGTGTCCTTCTATGTAAGACCCTCTTGTAAAATTTGTTTGTCCCTTTTTATAAGTCCCTCTTCAAGTTACAAGATACATTAATTACTTTTTCACAAAAATACCCTTAGTGAAATGGAAAGAAAAAAAAATAAAATAAACATCAATTCAAAGGGGTCTTATATATAGGGACGGAGGTAGTATCTTTGAATGCCAAGTTCTATCACGTAGTGGCGGTGGTTGAGGATGCCAGACCATGGTGGCGTGGAGGGCTTGGGTGACAATAGATGTGATGGAGGGTGTCAGCCAGATGGTGATGGTTGAGGTTGTCTGGGTGCCTAGCAGAGGCAGTGGGTGTTAGGCGGTGGCAGTGGTGGTTTAAGTTGAAGGGTTCTCGTTAGTGGAGAGTAGCGATGGTATAAAGGTAGAGGCTGCCTAATGTTGGTGGCAGTGGAGTTTGTCGTACCCATGTTTTCTTCCTTCCAAATCCCTCCCAATGTTTGAGGGGAGCTAAAATTTAGAGGATGTATCTTGGCTACCTCAATTCCCTCCAAAATTTTGAACTAAACAAAGAATGTTTATAAATATTCCTCATCTTCTCTTCATTGACCCCCTGCCAAACACCGTAAACTTAAGTGGTACTTTTCTATTACGAATCACACTCAAAGCATTCATCCATTTTCTTAAGACTGAAAATATGTCTATCATATTATGTGTGGAGAATGTACATTTATATGGGTAGGAGTCTCCTAGTTAACCCCTAATTAATAAAGAAGATTAATCAATACAATAAATAGTGAAGTTAAAACTAAACAGTCACAACTTTTCAATATCTCAACACTCCCCCTCAAGGTGGTGCATATACATCATATGCATCCATCTTGTCACATATGTAAGTTATCCGAGGACTCCGTAGAGATTTAGTAAAGATATCTGCAAGTTGATCCTTGGAATTGACAAATGAGGTTCTGATGATTCCGGTGATAATCTTCTCTCTAATAAAGTGACAGTCAACTTCAATATGTTTTGTCCTCTCGTGAAAAACTGGATTGGAGGAGAGGTGTAAAGCTGATTGATTATCATATACAAGTTCCATTTGACCAACCTCACAAAAATGTAATTCTTGCAGTAAATGTTTCAACCACACAAGCTCACATGTAGTATGAGCCATAGCTCGATACTCGGCTTCTGTACTCGACCGGGCGACAACAGTCTGCTTTTTGCTCTTCCATGAAATCAGATTTCCGCCCACAAAAATGCAATAACCAGAAGTAGACCGTCTATCACTTGCATCTCCTGCCCAATCGACATCTGAATACCCAACAATATTTGTGTGGCCTCTATCACTGAAAACAAGTCCTTTTCCGGGTGCTCTTTTGATATACTTAAGAATTCAAACAACTGCATTCCATTAATTGACACAAGGAGAGTTAAGAAACTGACTTACGACGCTAACTGGAAAAGATATGTCCGGTCTGGTCAAGGTGAGATAATTCAATTTTCCTACTAGTCTTCGGTATCTGCCTGGATCATAATAGGGCTCCCCCTGGTTAGGAAGAAGCTTTACATTAGGATCCATAGGAGTATCAACTGGTTTACAATCTATAAGACCTTTTTCCTCCAAAATATCAAAGGCATACTTCCTCTCAGAGATAGCAATACCAGAGTTTGATTGAGCCACTTCAATCCTGAGAAAGTAACGAAGAGGACCTAAGTCCTTAGTCTGAAAGTTTTGAAATAGATGTTGTTTTAATGCCTTGATACCTTCGTAATCACCACCGGTAATTACAATGTCATCAACATAAACCACAAGGTAGCTATATTTATTTGATGTTGAGCATTTAAGAAAAACAGAATGATCTGATTCGCAACGGGTCATCCCAAACTGTTGTAGAACTTTGCTGAATCGACCAAACCATGCCCCCCTTAAGCAACAAACCCAGGAGGTTGCTCCATATAAATCTCTTCTTCCAAGTCACCATGCAAGAAAGCATTCTTGATATCCAACTGAAACAGGGGCCAACGTCTCATGGCAGCCATAGCTATAAAGAGGCGAACAGATGTCATCTTCGCAACGGTGAGAAGGTATCACTATAATCCTGACCATAAACTTGAGTATAACCTTTTGCCACTAACCGAGCCTTTAATCGATCAACCTGTCCATCAGGTCCCACTTTGACATTAAACACCCACCTGCAACCAACAATAGATTT
>Ga0228711_1002698_pt1 | contig 27401 bp, 16 predicted proteins | sample MedpolnodulmetaG_2_FD_177996 | JGI IMG/M metagenome (GOLD analysis project Ga0228711, IMG submission 177996) | Root nodule microbial communities from Medicago polymorpha collected in Santa Monica, California, United States - brown nodules | ecosystem: Host-associated > Plants > Roots > Nodule... | reverse complement strand
ATCATATCCTGCAATGGTTTTACCCTATGTTACAATTCGTGTAGAAATTCTTCCCATAATCAGATAACTGCTCTTCCCCTCAAACCATCAAATTTGTAAATCAAATTACATGAACCCTAAAATTAAAGAAGGAAGCAGATTTATTCATGGAAATATAAAGTGAGCTTTTAAACTCTTAAACTCAATTACGTCATTTACGTCAATGGAAATCAAATTTGTATTCCTTCCTTACTAAATCAAATTAAATAAGGAAGCAAATTTATTCATGGAAATCAAATTAAAATTAAAGAAGGAAGCAGATTTATTCATGGATAACATGAATCAAATTCCCCTTTTCCTAAAATTAAAGAACAAATAATATTCATTTACGTCAATGCAATACAACCATCAAAAGCTCTTAAACTCAATTTTCTAGCGGACAAGAAGAAGCGGTCATATTCATGGAAATTGGAGAGGGCGTTCAAGAGCTTTCAATTTGATGATTTTGATTTCTACTCTACCGCCTGATCTTGGACTGAAAAAGGGGAATTGGTGTTTGAAGAAGAAGAATTTTTTTTATTTTAATTTTAGGGTTCATGTAATTTGATTTACAAATTTAATGGTTTGAGGGAAAGAGCAGTTATCTGATTATGGGAAGAATTTCTACACGAATTGTAACATAGGTAAAACCATTGCAGGATATGATTGAATGTGAGCAGTTCTACATGTTCCCTCTTTTAATTTAAATAAATCTGAACCACCTATTTAATCTATTGGTGTTTTTCTCGTGGTTCACCGGTGAGGGACCTAATTGGACCCTCACCCTAGAATCCACCATGATATTAATATAAAAGTTTTCGATACTAGTTTAATGATTTTGTCTCTTGAATTTTATCATGGACATGATTTTTCACCAATTTTCAAGTTTTTATTTTATTTTGATGTTGTTTTGTTGTAACAAACATTAAAAATAACCATTCAACGAGTGAAGATTTTTGTTTTAACAATGAATGAAAACATTTATACAAAAATAATTTACAGAGATCGATAATGGTAGACATGGCAATATCACAAAGAATGCAACTTCATATTTGGAGAAGAAAGAGAAAGTAATTAATAACAAATCAAGAGTATCCGATATAATGTTAATCTCATTAACTTCTTAACGTGTTTTCTTTTCATTTATTATTGAAATAGTACGAGTCGTTAGATTAAATAATTATAATGGTTGAGATTTGGTGTAAGTCTTTGGTGTCAACGGATCATGCCTATATATATATATATATATATATATGGGTATTGCTAGAAGCCACCCATGAAGGTGTCTTTTAGCAACTCACACCTCAAGGTGTGATTTTCACTTTTTAGTTATAACTTTGCTAAAAGACACCTTCATAAAAATTAGTTGGTGTCTTTTAGCAAATGCTTATAGAATAACTTGCTAAAAGACACCTTCATGGATGGCTTATAGCAATACCCTATATATATATATATATAGACACACACATAAGATTTTGGATGTTTTCATCTTTTTATGTTACTTCAAGAATTTGTATGGATTATGTAAGAATCAGGAATTTTGTATGCTTTATGGTATGGTGAATTTGCATGGGATAAAGTAAGATGAACATGTTTGGATTATGGTATGGATTATGAAGTTTGAATGAAATATATTATGTATGAATGTTTAAAAGTTGAAGTTCGTAGGTAATTGAAAAAGTATTTTTCTTTGCAAAAAAAAAATAATAATAATTCAAAAGTACATGGGTACCCGCGAATATCCGTGAGTATCTAAATATTCGTGGATTACCCATATAGAGATACCTGCGTGGGTATGAGGACGGGCACGGGTACCATATTTATCTAATGGGGCAGGGACGGATATCATAATACTCGTACTCATGGATACCCATTGACATCCCTAGCATTTACCTTAGCCAATAAATATCAAAAAAGTCATATCATCAACAAAAATTAAAGAGAAAAGTACTCGGGGAATATCGGGTTCGATTCCCAGGAGGAACAACGCTTGGCCAGTGCGCTTGCCTCTACACACGAGGCAGATTAGTCGCTCAACATTAGTGGGTGGAAAACCGGTGCGAAAGAAAAAAAAATTAAAGAGAAAAAAGTTTAAATAATTTTTTCATAACCAATTCTTCAATGTTAATCTAACTTTTTTATTAGTGTTGTTCAACTCAATCTCCAAGCAACTAATTGAAGCAACCCGCTAAATTAAGCATCACAAATTGATGTTGAGAATCCAACTTTCACACATGGGAGGAAGATGGAACTATCACATGGGTTTCTTTGATCCCAATTAAGATTTGTATATTTGAGAAGTGACATTTCAAGAACACAAGATGTTAGGGGAAAAAGTCAAACACTCAATATTATACTCAAATGGGTAGTATTCAATTCTAACAAAATCGTTTAGTGTTTCCCAAAAATGGTTATGTGAACACAAAAATTCAAAAGATAACGCAAACATTGCTCTATAAATGGAAGCTGGTTCCGTTTCATAAAAGGGAACTCTGGCAACTGCTTTGAATTTATCTTCCCTTTCTGATGCATTTCACACTTCCCCTATTTTATTACTACTAGACACTAATACTATTTCCTAATGCAACTTGGCTTTTGTCAGGGAAAAAAATAAAAATGAGCTTAATGTCTTCTCAATAATATGATGGTTTTTTTTCTTCTTCCGTAAACCAAATATCTTCGCGCGCAACTGTAGATACTAATCTCTTGAGTTTTGTAGAACCTAAATGGGTTTTGCATACAATGGTTTTATTAGAATTTAAATTTAATGATAACATGATACACAATCACATAAATTTAACATGTCATTGTATAATCTTCAATGGAATTTTGATTTTTTTTAGGAATATATAAATGAACAAGATATATGTTGGATATTGAATTCTCTTCCTATATGAACAAAAGACCAAACATTTTGATCAATTATATGTCTCACTTATATAAATGGAGATGGGTCATAGTAGTGTTGTAAGAAAAAAATATTTTGAATGGGAGAACAGCCACTAAAGTGAGAAATCAACAAGAAAAGTCATTCATGTTTATTCACCAATCTATCAGAGTAAAATCATGATTGAAGATCCGTTCATCGTTGAATCGGGTTCAAATTTTGACAACAGATCAAGACACGTGGTTTTTTGTATCAAGGGTTGAATCATAAAAAAGAAGTCTAGAGTGAGAGATATTACACCTAAAAAGTTGCGAGAATTTGGGTATTGCATTTATGACATTTTGGGTGATGTGGAGCAACATGACATATGAAGAGATTCTATCTCATGAAGTAACCACTTTGATATAATCCTTATAATATAATTGATAGATATATTTGCATTAAGTTCGGCAATGAGGTAAAGGGGTTTTTAAGAATCCTAATCGCCGCCAATAACTTGAATAAACCCTCTCTTGCTATTTTTGCAATCAAACCAATTGTTTTGCGCAATCAAATCAAACTTGCAAAACTCCTCCAATTTACTGCTTTGATTAATAAGTCTAGCTAATTGCCTCTTCGAAGCGAAAATTCTCGTGGAGACAATAACTTACTACTTTATTAAATGGAATGATGTGGTGCACTTGTCAACTTTAATCATCACTTGTTCGTCTTTGTTCCGTTTTTATGCACCGAGAAACCTAGAAAATTTTCATTTCACACCCCAATGGCACACTTAGCTAGATTAATCTTTAATCATTAAACATAATTATTTTTAAGGTTTTCTATAGTGCTAGCAAATGACAATGGAAGTTTTTGTATTTTACCACGATATCATCAATGTACACCTCCATATAACGTCCATAGCTCCTTGATATGAGACTCCATCATTCTTGAGTTTGAACGACATAACAATCCATTCATATATTCCAAGTGCACCAAGACACCTAGTCGTCCGTCCGAATGAAACCTACCTTGAGAAGTCTCTTCACTTCAACTTTGATCGGAGGCATCACTAGAGGATCAAATCTTCTTGAAGGTTTTTTGTGCGCCCTATATTCTTCCTTGATTTGTAGCCTATGTTTAAATAATTCTCTAGCCAAATCGGGCATTTCATGGTAGTCTCACACAAAACAATTGTTGTTGCACTTGATCAACTCCATTAGTTTCCTTTATGTCTCATTCAACAATCCACTAACCTTAGTCATCCTAGGTTCTTCGAAGTCCCTAAATTGACCTATATAAAGGATTTTGAGCTTCAAATGTTTAAACCGTCTTAGAATTATTGTTCTTCTAATTCATCTTCACTTTCATATCCTGAAAACGTAGCATATTATATTATGGCTTCAACTTCCAATATTTCTAGCCTATTTGATAGGTTCCTAAATTTTGACGGTAGACTATATATTTGATAACCCATCAAAGGGATAGACTTACGAAAATAAGTTTGTTTGATTGATCGAGAATATTTAATAAAATGTACAAGTGCAACATTTATAGATAAAACTAGTCATATTGCCCAATATATTATGACTTACAAAATCCATCCTTGTTCAGCTATTTTCGGAAATAATCTGTGATTTCTTCCCGTAGCTGGGTTTTCCATTATGCAGTGTTTTCCATTTCTCACTACTAAAAAAACAAAAATTAGTGAGAGAAAACGTGAAATCCCTCTCTAATTTCGTCACTAAATTTTGTGACCAAGGAATTTGTGAGGAATTTCATTTTTTCCGTCACTAATTTCCCTCGCTAATTTTGCTTTTTCTAGTAGTGTCTCTCATCCACACGTGCATCATACCCTTGAAGTGTGCCTCCGTGCAAATAGTCGCTTCGATCGGTGATGCTATAAATATAAAATGCGAGTATTAGAAAGAGAATATTTCTTCATGGCTGAGTGAAGTTTATCAAGTTCCACTCAATTTTGACTTATTCTAACACTTCAACGACGTGAACCTCCGTGGACTCAAAACTTCATGAACTTTTGTAGACTAAAAAAACACTTATCTATCTCGTGTTCAGGCGACTCTTAACTCAGTTGTTTATTGTCCTCATCTAACAACTAAGTTATTTTAAGGCATAAACATAAATAAATGAAGGAAGTACGTAAACCCCTGTTGTCCGTAGACATTTATTTTGTACGATAAAAAATGAAGTACTGATGAACAGTACGCCACAAAATATAAAGGATTTATTAGAGAATAATAATTGTTCATTTCCGTTATCATAAGTTGAATGTATATTGGCTGTATGAGGTGTCATGTGTCTGGTCCAAATCATAAGCTGGAAGGTGAAAGAATTTTCTTTTTTTGAGATGAAAGGTGAAATAATTTAATGATAGGTCTTTTGTGTAAAGTATATACATGTATATAATATGTATTTATTTATTTATTTATTTATTGGTAGTGAATATGTATTTATATTATTTGTAAAAAAAATGTATTTATATTTATTTATATATAAGTCAAATTGTCACGACAGATAGCACCACGTAATTTAATATAAGTCAAATTGTCACGACAGATAGCGCCGCGTAATTTAAAAGTGGAACAAGACAACTTGGCTTATTTTTTAAAATTAAAAGTTTTTAAAATTATTTTATTTTATGATGAATCCATAAGTGAAACCATTTAATGATTACATTTGAGAAGTTTTTTTCTTTGACGAAATAGAATTTGACATGTTAAATTTTCATAAACTTAACTTAATTGATAGAGATAATGGGTAATACATGCAAGGGTCAGAGTTCGAACATTAAATACTTCATTTATTCACCTTATAAATATGAATTTCTAACCATTTACTAGTACGTTTTACCAGCCTAACTCACTTGACTCTTTTTTTTTACAAGAAAAAGGACTATGCATTTATACCTTTGATGGAAATGCCTCCTATGTTTGTCTGAGGGGACCAAAGGTGATCAAATGTCACAAATAAATTAGGAGCTAATATTAGGGCCCCAAACGAGTGTGGTGGCTACAAGGGGTCCATATAAGTTTGCACTTAATTTCATGCACTATATGGTCATCGTTGAAGGCTGGGAAGTTGATTTAAGAACCTAACATTATTCATACACATTTTCTTAAAATATTCTTAAAAGTTTTCGCATCAAAAGCACTTTCGGAATAAGACGTATGAACGTGAAGTGTGATTTAAGTGGTCGGATAGCGATGACTTAACAACAAACACCCGATCAATTTTTTGTAAGGACTTGATAACATCTTATAATTTGGATAAAACTTAACTAAACACAAATAAAGAACAAAAGTTATATCTTTAACAATTCTTGACCCCCAAAAGATAGTGCACAATTCCTCAAACCCAAAGTTAATTTGTAACTCTTGAACCAACATTTTGTTTCTTATCTTTTTTTTTGTTTTGTTTTTGTTTCTTAATCCAACATTTCTTTTCTCTATGGACAGAATTGCCTCTAAAATTGCATCAAGTTTTAACTTGTTATGTCCCCGTCTAAAGTTCTTTGAGATTTAACTAAATTTACACTCCTAAGTCCCTTTGAGATTTAACTTATGTGTGATTGTTCATCTATAAAGATTCAAAACTTTACTATGCTTATCTTAACCAACAACAGAAGTATGAATCCTTGAATTCATTTGGCAAAGCACACAAGCAAGGTGTAAAACTTAGATTACGGTCAATTACTAGAGAATTTTAATACCGTATGTCTAATATGTATTGAACCCAAAACTGCGCAACTTTGCACATTGGCACGACCATATGCTTCCATCATTTACTCGAGCCTCAATATCGGTATTTAAAGATTGACACGTTTAGAACAACAACTAGTAACAAAATATTAAAGAAACAAAAAAAAAACAATGAACAAGATCGATCTTTGTTGAGACAGTTTAGCCAATTGAACATAACCTCTGCAATTATAGAATAACTATAGTTCTATTTAATTTTGTGATGACTTAGGGTTTACAGTGTTACAACAGGGACAATCAACGCAAGGGTCTCTTATGTTATATATGAGTCATACTCAACAACACGTAGTGCTCAGAAATAAGGTTGTTTGTTCAAAGTCCTTGCGCGGCCGGGCTTGACATGGTTTGGTCGTTCCAACCTCTGTGGATCAACAAAGGTCGTGTTGAATGAAGGATGGGTCGTTCTCCTTCAAATTTTTCATAAAATCCTTATCTTAGACAAGTAAGGCCCTACATAATGACGTGTAGGTCGTTGTAACTTCATATTAAGGTATTTCTGCATCCAACGCTCATGAAAATGCAATTCATAAAATTCTTAAGAGTTAATTTTGTAGATAAGATGAATAATGAGTGAGAAGTATAAATAAAAAATATATTGACGAGGATAATAAAGAAGACAAATGATTGTTGCACAATTGGTAACCATTAAAAGATCTTGACACCACATTTATACTTAAAATCTTTAGGGAAATGTTATCGAGTGCCCCGGACACTCTTTAAGCACTTTAAATGGTAAGTTTTATATGAAAAGTTATGTAATGAATACATTGAAAATTATAATAGTTGACTTTTTAAAAGAATAATTTCCAAATTTGTGATGCTTAAAGAGTGTCCCGAGGGCAATCGTTAACAAGACCCAAATCTTAATTAAGATATTAAATGTATCAACTCTCTTATATTTCTAAGATTTTCTATGTTCATAATCAACGTGAGACTTAACCACTCATACTTAAATTTCAACAATCTCACCTTAAAGTTTGAGTCACCGACATCTTTTAGTTGAAATGAGACTAAACACTCACATTAAAAGTCAACAATTTCTCATTTAAGTGTGAGTCACCCACATCACTAACCTGATCCACACTAGGATTTCGCTCCCATCCCCAATCAAACCTAAACATCAACGACCATTAAGAGACTTTGACAACACATCTCAATCCAAAACTTTAAAGTATTAACTATATGTTTCACCTCTCTTTTATATGCAAGATGTCCTAATTTCTAATCAATGTGAGACTTAACCACCATACTCCAATTCCAACAATTTCCATCACCTATTAACGTTTGTTACACAAAATAGGGACATGTAATCATATCCAAACATGAAAATCAACCCTCTTTTTAACCTCTCAAGATATCCAAACAATATAAATTGATGGAAGGTCACCAAGTTAGTTGATAGTTGTTAATTAATGATATATCATGGTTCAATGTATGTTTGAAAATTATCTTACCAAAGTTGAACTGATTTTCCATCTAATTGAATTTGATAAATTAAGGTTTTAATTTGGATCAAATTTATTTGAATTTTTATTGTCAAGGTATAGCCAAGTTTAGTTTACAATTTTTCAAAATATATTCTACAAAATCAAATCAACTTTAAAATAGACATGGAAGACTAGTTTGAACTAAAACCAAATAAAATAAAATAAATTCTAAAAAAACATGTGTAATGTACTAAACATCGTGTATGACCACTTGAATCTTTAACCAAAAATAGAATAGGAAAATGAAAGACAAACATACTTTAAACCTTCTATTGGATCTCTCAAAACACACGTACGAATTTTATGATTTAAATGGTGTGATGAAAATGGAGGAGTATAGGAGGGCCCATTATAAGGGTACCTGTGGAACATACTCCCAATTTTGATCCTCATGTGAAACAACTTTAGTGGCGTCAAAATCCATTATCTAATCATTGCCTCCCCCACTAAGCCTCAAAGCTTAAATTGGATTAGTGAAAATTTGTAGTAATATATCTCTAAGTTTGACCAAATCTAGGTGCAAATCATCACTCGACAAAACCTGCTGTCCCTTTTACATGTGAAAAATGAATGAAAATCAATTACAACCACTGTTTTTATTTTATTCATCGTAGAAACTATGTCTATTTTTTATAGTAGTTTAGTTGCTAAATAAGTGAAATGTCTGAAGTTCGTACATCAGTCTTTACATATATTATACAACATCTTTACCTATTGAGTTGAGTTAACGGTGATAATTATCTCTATTTCTTTATATATGTATTTTATGTTTTAGAATTTTTATAGATTATATGTTTTTTTTAAGTTTAAAGCGATGGTAATGGTCTTGGTAACGAGTATGAACAATAAAAAATTCTAACATATAAAAGAAATAAAGATCGATGTTTCCGTGAATTTAAGTCAATTGATAGAGATATTATAATATATATATATATATATATATATATATATATATATAGTTCGATATTTGAATCATGAATACCTTACTTATTTATCTTAAATGAGTTCATGTTCGTTGTCAATCGTAATTGTTAGATGATTATAAATGTTTAACAATTATATCTACCTATTTCTATACCTTTATTTTTTATTTTTTTGGGTACAACTATACCTTTATTTATATCTACCTAAACAGTCATACAAACGGTGAATTATAATTTATCGACAGCGTAAAAATGTTTGGACGATAATGTACCAAAATTAGTCTAAAAAAGTAAGAGCATTAACTTCTGTCTCTTTTCAAAGTAACATTTGTTTAAGAAAACACCATAAGTTGACTAATGCAATGGACATGGTAGCTTTACTAAAGTAACCCTAACTTTTTAACATAAACTAACCCTATTTTACTGCTACTGTTTCCTTCTTTTAATTAATTACCACAAAATTCTTGTTTTGAATGTCCAATAAAACCAAGTATGAATAATTTCAAAGTACTTGTTTAAATTAATTTTTAATAATTTCTTATGAAAATGAAAAGCAAAAGAAAGGAAGAATTTGAAGAGTTTCTGGATGGGGTGGGGAGCAAAGTGGGAAACCATCACCAAGCAGACAAATCCCCGTTAGAACGGAACAACAAAAGAGATAGTGTTCAAATTATGTGTAACACACTTTTCCATTTAACATGTATTTTCTTCATAACCCTAAAAAACCACAATGGCTTGTGGGGTGGATCCACCATAAGCACCACACCACTCACATGTCCTACCATACATGTTATCTTCTCAAATTGCAAATAGTGAGATTCCATAGATATATTCGATTTACTTTGTATAACTTATTTTATTTTATTTCTCTCCATTGGAGATTATTACATAGTTTTGTTTTTTTAAAGAGTCTAACGATAAAATTAACATACACAACAACGTGCTAAGAAATCGAGAATCGTGGGTTTAAGGTTGAGCTCCAGCATATCAAATGTCTCGCAATCATATATCATAAGAGTTATACTTACAGGATAACTCTTTTAAGAGTAATCTACATTTAAATGTTAAAAAGTTAGCATTTGAATTTTAGGCATTTTCTAATGTGCATAAATTTTTTGTCTTGCATTACGCACAAACTTGTTTTTTATCATTAGATCAATAACCTATCAAAAGAGAGAAATCATTAGGTTAATAAATCACATCATATCTCATTTAACTCAATAATAAATTTATTGATTCAATAATAAAAACAAACTTGCGCATAGGGTAATACTTATCTCATTACCATATATACCCTTTGCCTGAATTTTACCTTTCATGGTTATTTTAATTATAAAACAAACCATGTTATAGAATTAATATATTTGAAAATGACTTACTCTAAAGTTAAAGGAATGTTTTGAAGGGCAAGTATTAATACCCTTTAGGCACTTGGTTAGAGTTTTGATCTCTAGACCACGTGTATAAATAAATACATATGGGGTCATCGAAGAGAAATAAATATATATAGAATAGAAGGCGTTGATCATTTAAATGAATTTCAATTACTTCGTGAGACATCTCTATAATCAAGTATACATGTTTCTTGATTTACAAAATAAAAATACTATTTGAAAGAAAAAAAAATTAAAGTTATAATAATTATTGAAAATTAATAATTAGTGTGATAGAATATACAGATTTTATTTTTTAAGGAAGGATATACAGATTATTAACTATTAATTTTTTTAAATATCAGCCAATAATTTATTATTCAGTTAATAATTATGATTTTACACTTGATCTCTATTATGATGATAACTTGAGACCTACATGAAAACCTTAAAATTATCAAGTTATAAGATAAGACTAACTAAAAAGTCCATGACGAACTCAATATACTCTCTTAAAAACGTGGTTGTTAATTTATACCCACCCAAAAAATGTTTAGTTGTTTTACAAAGTTACCCTTTATGTAAAATTAATTCAAAATAGTGGCCAATGGTGTTTTGGTAAAAACAAGTGGGTGTAACTTGCTAATTTATACCATAATATTTTTAGGTTAGTGTAAATTAGCAGTATTATTGGATGTAGCTTGTTAATTTACACTTGTATGTGTGTGTGTATATATATATATTAAATGGTTTTGTTAGAAGACACCTTTTATGAAGGTGTCTTTCAACAAGTTATTCTATGAACATTTGTCAAAAGACACCAACTAATTTTTATGAAGGTTTCTTTTAACAAAATTATAACTAAAAAGTGAAAATCACACCTTGAGGTTTGGGTTGCTAAAAGACACATTCATGTGTGGCTTCTAGCAAAACCCTATATTAAATTATCAGTAGTATTTATTATTATGACACTTGACCAATTGATGAAAATGATGTATAAGTTTATGTTATGAGTGGTCCTCGGTAGATTGGACTATTCCTTTGGTTTTTGGTACAACTTTTATTAGCGGTACAACTTTTGTTTTTTTTTGGTAGAAAAACTAAAACAGCTTCAAAGGTTGTTTGATTTATTGCTACAACACATATACCTCTCTTAAACACCCCACCTTCAGTGTTCGGGAACTTAATTCAGTTGGTAAGGACAATGCATAATATATGCAAGGCCCAGTTGTCTTTTTCTTTTGGTGGCTGAGGGGCTTAATGTCATGATGAAATCGATTGTGGAGAATAACTTATTCACTGGTTATGGGGTGGGTCACGCAAACTCAGTTGTGGTTTCCCATCTTCAGTTCGCTGACAATACGTTGTTAGTTGGTGTCAAAAGTTGGGCCAATGTGAGAGCATTACGTGCAGTTTTGTCCTTGTTTGCGGTAATGTCTGGTTTAAAGGTGAATTTTCACAAAAGTTTGTTGGTTGGTGTTAATATTACGGATTCTTGGTTGAATGAGGTTGTGTCTATTCTGGATTGCAAGGTTGGTAAAGTTCTGTTTATGTATCTGGGTTTATCGATTGGGGGTGATCCTAGGAGACTGGCATTTTGGGACCCTGTTTTGAATACCATTAAATCTAGATTGACGAGATGGCACAATCGTTTTCTCTCATTTGGTGGTCGATTGGTTCTTCTTAAATTTGCCTTGACCTCACTGCATGTCTATGCTCTTTCCTTTTTCAAAGCTCTGTCAGGTATAATATCTTCCATTGAATCTATTTTTAATTATTTTTTTGGGGGAGGGAGTGAGGATAACAGGAAAATTTCCTGGATTGCTTGGAGCTCTATCTCTTTACGAAAGGAAGATGGGGGTTTGGGGGTAAGGAAGTTGAACGAATTTAATATTGCTTTGTTAGAAAAATGGTGTTGGCAGTTGTTGGTGGATAGAGGAGGTTTATGGTATAGGGTTTTGGTGGCGAGGTATGGTGAGGAGGCTGGGCGGTTGGAGGTTGGGGGTCGGAGTGTATCTACTTGGTGGAGAGAGTTAGCGAAGATTAGGGACGAAGTAGGAAGTGATGGTGGGAGTTGGTTTGCTGACAGGGTGGCTAGTAAGGTAGGGACAAGAACTAATACTTTGTTCTGGCAGGATAGGTGGTTAGGAGATGTTCCTTTATGTCGGCGTTTTAGTCACTTGTTTGACTTATCACTGAATAAGTCAAGTACGGTGGCTGAGATGTTCTCCCTTGGTTGGGAGGAAGGGGGAGAAGTGTGGGGATGTCGGAGACGTTTGTGGGATTGGGAGGAGGAGATGTTAGGCGAGTGTCGCCATTTACTTGATAATTTTGTTTTGCAGACTGATGTTTTTGACAAGTGGCAGTGGCTCCCTGACATTGCGGGGGGTTACATCGTGCGCGGAGCATATCAGATTCTAACAACCCAGGCGCATCATATAGGTGATGACATAGGAGATATTGTTTGGCATAAACAGGTACCTTTGAAGGTCTCTATATTAGCATGGAGGTTATTGCAGGACAGGTTATCAACAAAAACTAATCTGCTCAATCGCGACATAATACAACCCACGACCAAGTACTGTGTGACGGGGTGTGGAAACGACGAAACAACTCTTCATATGTTCTTTCATTGCAATATTTTTGGTGCTTTATGGCAACATATACGGAATTGGCTTGGTGTTTATGGAGCTGATCCGTATAATGCTCATGATCATTTCTTTCAGTTTACAAACGTTTTAGGAACGTCGAGGACACAGATCTTTCATGCAACTTTTTTGGCTATTGGGAGTGTGGATTTTATGGAATAAACGAAACAACAAGCAATTCAATAACGTTCAAACTTCCATGTTAGACTTGTTGGAAAAGGTCAAATTTAATTATTTGTGGTGGCTTAAAGCTAATAACGTTAATTTTGTTTTAGGTTCTCAAAGATGGTGGTCGGACCTGTTACTTTGTTTGGGTATCGACTGACACTTGATTCTGATTTTGTACAGTGACAGCTTGTATTTTTGGGGCGACCTCTTGAGTACACCTTGTGCTAAAGGGGAACCGCCGCCGTTGTTTATATAATCTATTTTTGATTCTTCAAAAAAAAAAGGTTTAGAGTTCAAATTTCGGACACCACAAAAAAAACCACCCCACCCTTAGTGTGTGCGCACACACCCTTCAAAACAAAAATAAAACTTACACCTCATAACATTCTAAATCAAGTAGTTTAAGAGTGTGAGGGACTAACATCTTAATTTATTGCATCCTTGTATCAAAAGTCTATATTCTGAAAGTGTAGTGATGAGGCATGTTTTGTTGGTTGTAGTAAAGGTACAAGAATAGATACAAAAGACTCATAGATGATCAAATACTTCATATTTTAATTCATGCGTAAGTTATGAATTTGCTCCTTCAACAACAAACGATTATAGACACCCTTTACATAATACATCAATTCAAGTATCTCACAAATCTTATTGGTTGACGACATGCCATGGACACTCACAAGAGTATTCTTAGCCATACACATGAATTTTACGGTCATCTCTCAAATTCAGTTCCTCCCACTTCTCATTTTCCATGTTAGAAATATTTCCTTTCAACACCTAGTATATTTTCTACAAGGCAAAATTGTTTCTTCTATCAAATTTCTCTATGTCAAATTTCACGACTTATGATAAATTTTAAGCATGAAAATTGTAAATCATGCCTAAAAATGTTTCCAAAAAAGAGAGACCAGGCACAAACACAATGGACTACTAAGCACCAAGTCTTTTCTAGTCAAAACCCTTCACAAATAGCACTCGTACAATAACAAAATTCTTATGATGTGAAAGATCAAACAATGTTACATTCATATAAAACACTAAGAATTTAATACCCAATCTAACGAAAAACTCTAATACAAATTGTTGGGAAAAACAACAAAGAGAAATTAAAAAATACAATTAGAATATAAGAATATAGGGTGAAAAACTTCAAAATCAGAGAAAAAACCACGATCATGATTCAATGACAACCATATAATAAGAGTGTGCAAAAATTGTTACAACATATAAACTTCTTTCAAACACCCCACGACCTTAGTACACTCACATTCTCTAAAGCCTAGTTAACACCTCACAACACTCTACAACAATCAATATAAGAGCCTTGGTTCAACTTGGTGGGAAAGCGAGAGTATGATCCATGTGTATTGGATCCTTGTATAAAAAATATTCTTGATGGTGTAGTCAAAAGGTGTATACCTAGTCGTTCAATAATATGATATGCAAGATTCACATCTTGCATGGAGAAGTGGTATATCTCTTTCTTATGTTCTTGAACATTGTCTCATTGCTGCTTCGGTTTTTCCTCCGCAAGATTAAACATAATTTTATGAGGAATTGAGTATGGTAAACAAAAATAATCAAATATAGCTAGAAGATAAATACTAGATGGAGCTTCTGCTGGATCTAATCGTAACTTGTATTTAAATCCAAAATCTTATAGTAGGTCACACGTAATTTCATTAACTCTTTAACCTTGCGTCTTGTCTCTAAATTTTCACTAATACAAGAACAATTAACCAACCCTAATCTAAACACAGATTTTATTCTATCAATAAAGTGTAATCTTAACCTTTCCCATTGAATTGAATCTAACTTTTTGATGCCTATACAAAACAGAGCACCTTTCGTTCACTTCACTTCTTACTTATACACCTCATCAAAATCTCACTCCCCCATTTAATCTCCTATATTCTGCGTCATCACTCACATCACCACTAACCACACACACTCACACCCATATCTCTCTCTCAAAAAATAAAATAAAAAAGCACAAAATATTCCAAATCCAAACCCAAAAAAGTAACCCAAAAATTCTCTCTCACACATAGCACTTCCTAAGTTCCTGTCAGAGACTGTGAATCACATATCCATGGAACACGAATATAGACACTAAACACGGCACAGATACTGACACACCAACATCGTTAATAATTTGATAAAATTACAAATTCAATGTAATTACATGTGGTAGTGTCGGACACATGAAACACACATAATCTGATGAGTATCCGTGTTACATAGAATTAAACACTCATCAGATTATATGTGTCTTGATGTCAGATATGTATTGTATCTGACGTCAACTAATATAATTATACTAAATTATGTTATTTTCTCATACTATTAGCTGTGTCAACATGTCAGTATCTATATCGTATTCGGTATGTGTGCCAACCTTTTGTTACTTCATTTCAATCTTTCTGCTACTTTACTTTACTTTTGACTACAGAAATATTAAAAATAAATAATGATCCACATGGATTAATTAATACTCCTATATGATATGATAGTAATATAAAGTATAGAAAATAGTACAGTAACAAAAAGAGTCTTTTATAGGTTCTCTCTATCTATATAATATAGTTCAGTTTCATCAGAACATACCTTTGAGTCTATATTTCTTTTCCTGCTTTTGCGGCTTCTCGCCGCCTTTGCCGTTTAGTTTCTGCCTTTTTCTGTGCCAATTGGTGGCGCGCATTAAAGCAGCGGTGTTCTCAACTCAATCAACAATCTTCAAACTCTTGCACTTTCTCTGAACAATCTTATATTGCATTTAAAGCTTCTTAAGAACAATTCTTCTAGCCATTATTAACCTATATACTTTTCAGTAATAGCTTCTTCACTTCACATCACATTCAATTACACAACAAAACAAAGTTGCTTTGTTCTTAAATAAAGGATTGGCTTTGTTTTTTCATTTATCAACACTTTTGCTGAAAGAAAAAAACTTAACTAGTAAGGTTAGTTCATAATATCTTTGTAGCCCATTTCATTTTTTGGTTTGTAATTTATGATTTTGAGTTAAAGTTCAATTTTTTTACATTTATTTGGATCTGGGCTAGTTTATATTTTTTTTGCTTCTCTTGATAGTTATTGATCATGTTTTTTGTTCTGTTTTGTTTTGTGTTTTTTTTTTTGTATGTTTCAGATCCATAAGGTTTTTTTAAGACAGATTTTGTTGTGAGAAAACAGAAACAATGTTGCCACAAAAACAAGCAGAGGAAGCTATAGTAAGTAGCTTCAATGAAACAGATCAACAAGAAGGAGTAGTTGGAAGAGAAGAAGAGGTGGAAGATCATTCATTCAGTGTCAAGAATTTTCTTTGGCATGGTGGTTCTGTTTGGGATGCATGGTTCAGCTGTGCTTCAAATCAAGTATAAAACCACTTTCAAAAAAAGCACTTTTTTCTCATTTTTTATACTTCATTTTAACTTATGATTATGGTTTGTTGATTTTTTTTAGGTGGCACAAGTGTTGTTAACACTACCATATTCATTCTCTCAACTTGGAATGCTATCAGGAATCTTGCTTCAAGTTTTCTATGGAATCCTTGGAAGTTGGACTGCTTATCTTATCAGTGTTCTCTATGTTGAATACCGTTCTAGAAAAGAGAAGGAAAATGTTAATTTCAAGAACCATGTCATTCAGGTATGTTTGTTTTTGTATTCTTCCTACAACCACTTGTTTCTAATCTCTTTCCTAAAAAAGGACCTTTTTTATACCATGTTTGAAACCACTTTGATTTTGTTAAAGTTTTAAAGTGTAGCTTTTATCGAAGTTACAATTGTTTCGTGATTCTGACAAACTCACCACCAATCGATATGGTTTTGATTGCGGTATCTTAGCAAAGATATCAAAAATCTTGATGTTGATTGAAATCTTAATACTTTTTAAAAAAAGGCTTGAATAGAGAAGTTTATCCTATATGGAATTTTGACTGTATTGAAACTTATTGGAATGGATTTCAGTGGTTTGAAGTGCTTGATGGGTTACTGGGTCCATATTGGAAAGCATTGGGGCTAGCTTTCAATTGTACTTTCCTTCTCTTTGGATCTGTGATTCAGCTTATAGCTTGTGCTAGGTAAGATCTTTTTTTCACATGCTATCTCCTAGCTAGAATGTTTGTATCGTCGTTTTATTGAAGTTCTAAAGTGTAACTAAAATTTACACTGATATATCGTGATTCTGTCAAACTCGTAACTAACTTAAACACATGTTTCATTGATTTATTAACAATTTTTTACTGGTTGAAACAGTAACATCTACTACATAAATGACAACTTAGACAAAAGAACATGGACTTATATCTTTGGAGCATGTTGTGCTACAACTGTGTTCATACCATCCTTCCACAATTACCGTATTTGGTCCTTCCTTGGACTTGGGATGACTACATACACTGCTTGGTACCTTACTATAGCATCTATTGTTCATGGCCAGGTAAATCAACTAACCAATTTTTTTTTCTTTTCAAAATCTTATCAAATTTGAAATCTTTATTAGATATTCTAAAGATATGATTTTGGAAATAATGTTGCAGGCAGAAAATGTGACACATACTGGTCCAAAAAAATTAGTGTTGTACTTCACTGGAGCAACCAATATACTATACACATTTGGTGGACATGCTGTTACAGTGTAAGTTAGAATAATCTTTTTCATTTTCATCATTTCAATTTTTTTCTATCTTCTTCTACTTCTCTTAGCAGCTTTTGCCGGTTATATCTTTTTTCAAGATCATAGGACAAAAATCATGGAAAGATCTTTTGTTTTTTTGGGAAATATAATGCCCATCCTTGCAAAGAAGGAAAAAAATTATCTCAAAGGAAGTGATACTATAGTGGATAATAAAATTTATGTATAAAGTGTAAGTGTATAATGTAATGTTTCACTAGGTTCCAAAAGACTATTATAGCATCTAAGCTATAGATGTCATCATATAGGGTCATAGTCTTTAGTCATAATAGTCTTTGTTCTTTTCCTAATCACCGTTACTTAATATGGTTATTAAAAGACAATGATGTCTAATTCAATTAAAGACACCTAATTTAAGAATATTTGGATTATTTGTTTAAGGAAAATGCTAACCATACCCTAGGGTGTACTTCTTAAGGAACCTAGTAAATAATTTTTGACATTTAGCTCCTCAATAGGGTTCATGAACTACACATAACCTCATTTAAGAATTTAAAACATGACATGAAGTTGTTGTTATGCACCAACTAAACAACATCTAATATTATATTGCTAATATATCAAGTAATTCCTCTCCAAAAAAAAAGATATCAAGTAATTAAATAATGTATTTTTTTGAATAAATTTTACTTTTTTACTTTGTCAATTTTATCTAATCTAATTAGTATTATTTAAACTATATGATGATATGATGTTTGGCTGGCTCCCACTCCCATTGTATTGTACTAGACTACTAGTGTTCCTTTTTTGTAATCTAAGTAAAAACAAAGTGGCAATAGTGCCAAGAGAGTAAACAAAAGTGACTTTAATTTTCTTTATCTGTTTATAGAAATTCCAATGTGACCAATTATTGTGATTATTCCATCCATGATCTGAATGAAAAAGAAAAAATGTTGCAGAGAGATTATGCACGCCATGTGGAAGCCACAAAAATTCAAGTACATATATTTGATGGCAACTTTATACGTTTTCACATTAACGATTCCTTCTGCCACTGCTGTTTATTGGGCCTTTGGTGATCAACTTCTTAACCATTCTAATGCTTTCTCTCTCCTCCCCAAAAATGGATGGCGTGATGGTGCTGTTATCCTTATGCTCATTCATCAGGTAATTTAATTAATTAATCTATACACTATATATATATTTTTGTCACATATTGTAACTATTTTAAGGGTGATGTTATGTTATATACGTATTCTTTATTTATTTGAAAAGGTATAGGAATAAAACTAGGGAAACTATATACAAATAAAACATTTTTCATGTTTATAAACTTTTCTATAAAAAGAAGAATAACATTCTATTTTATCAAATAAAATAATTGAATATAATATCATTCTGTATTTATTTAAAGCACTTCAATAGATACGTTACATCACTTTGTCATGTTAACACCCACTGCAATAAATATTACTTTTTCTACCAAAATAATAAGATTAATGTTACTTTGAAATAAGCTTATGACTTATGAGTATTTGACACACCTTAGGCAAAACTATCAACAACTGTTTTGCACTTCAATTAGAAAAATTAAAATGACATTTAATCTTTAAACTTCATTGTACATTCAAAAATATCAACTGTAATCCTCTACATACAATACATATCTTAAGAAATATTAATTGTACATTTCTACTTTTTTTTTTTCTTTGAATAATACACATCTGAATTGTACTTTTTTTAAGATAAAAAAGTTAATATTTTTTAACTAAATTTCTATATTGTAGTAAGAATTACAAAAACAGTATTATTAAAAAAAGGGTAATTAATACTTTCTTAAATATTTTAAGTGACAAATAATTGAATTAAATCAATATTTTGATAAAATGCAACAGAGAGAGTATAGGTAGTCACACATAAATCTTGTCAAAAAACAGGTAGTCACACATAAATGATAAAAAAAAGGACCAAATTGGTGCAACAAAAGCACAAGAAATAAATGCATTGGATGATCTCAAAACTTTATGTTAAATTATTGAATTAAAAAAATGGCCACTGTATATGTACGAAAAAAGGATTCTAATGTTTCCCCCTAATAAATGTGTGCAGTTCATCACATTTGGTTTTGCGTGTACTCCATTGTACTTTGTATGGGAGAAAGTAATTGGAATGCATGACACAAGAAGCATTTGTCTAAGGGCACTAGCAAGGTTACCAGTTGTGATTCCTATTTGGTTCTTGGCTATCATTTTCCCATTTTTTGGACCCATCAATTCTGCTGTTGGAGCTCTTCTTGTTAGCTTCACTGTTTACATCATTCCTTCTGCAGCTCATATGCTTACTTACCGAAAAGCCACTGCGCGAAAGGTAAATCATTCGATGTTTTCAAGATTTTAGCGTCGTTTAGGGTTTGTTTGGTTCAAAGAATGTTTTTCATATGCTTACTTAATGAACATTTTGTGTTTTCGTATTTATGAAAAATTTATGTGAAAAGTGAAAACAGAAAATGTCGTACAAACCAAATCTTTTCAACACCCTACATCATAGGATTAGATTTAGTTTTTGCATTATGTAGTTTCATGTTCTTGAAATAGATGTGTACTGTTAGTGTAGGGATACTTTTATAGCCTTTCATTTAATGTAAAGTCTTTACATACTCTAAGGTTGGTTTTGTTTGGAATATTATTCTAAAGCTTTATTTAGTACATGATTCTATGATTGTTACCTAATCATCTTACTAATACCCTATAAGATTGTTTTTTAATTATAATAAATCATAATTAGATCTCTTAGGGCAATGCCACATGCTCTTGAATGTGCTTTTTCTCATAAAGTTTGACTTATACACATGATTGAAATAAGTTGCTTATATTATAGTATGATCATCTTTTAGTCTTTACCTAATGATCTGCCTAATAGGCTTTTAAGATGCTTTCTATTGACAAAATCAGCCAAAGTAGCATCCCTTATATATACATTAATATGTATTATTATGTACATACGAAGTTGTATTAACATGGTGTGACACATTTGACAGATACGGTAAGTATATGGTTAGAAATTCAATTTTCAATCAATATAGGGCAAGGTATTATTGAAATTATCTGAATTTAAAGGAGGGTATAGATGTCATTTAACATTCCTTGGACATCCGCATTTGATGGAGACTTTCTCCTATATTCCACTATTAAATTGAAGTGACCACTATAGTTAGAGAGAGAGCAGAAAATGTACAAAAGCATTTAAGGCTTGAATTTGGAAACATTAGGAGAAGAGGTGGAAACTGGTGAGAAGTCATTTTCGTTTAGTTATTTGCTACATACATACTACAGTTACACTAGTACCGTACTATGCCTCTAATTGAGAGCTGGCATAGTTGATTGATATCTTACCCCAATTATTCAAATTAGGACAACATTGGAAATATTTTTTTAACTAAAGTCCAATAATATTATGAACCTCATGCACTTGTTCTTATTTGCTTTATATAATTTTTTTAATTCTATCTGGCTTCACTTCATTATTGCTTCTTTTTTTGTGTACTTTCCTGAGTAATTCAATAGTATTGTAGTTCTTTGTAGGGACACTTTAAATTGAAGATGTCTCTACTATTCGATCCGTTTCAATGTTGTGTTGGTGTCGTGTCTGGTGTACATATTTGTGTCAATGGTTAAATAAGGGTTTTCTTGTCACTCCTTAATGGTCTAACTTTGTATTTTTTATTATTTTTAGTATTGTAGTTATTTGTAGGGAAGCTTCAAATTGAAGAGGTGTTTGATGTTTTGACGTGTGTTAGTATCGTGTTGGGTGTACTCTATGACGATCTTGTCAATCCTTAATGATCTAACTTTGTATTTTTATTATTTTGTAGAATGCTGCTGAAAAGCCACCTTTCTTCATGCCAAGCTGGACAGCAATGTATATTTTTAATGCATTTATTGTGGTATGGGTTTTGGTGGTTGGGTTTGGGTTTGGAGGATGGGCTAGTATGACCAACTTCATTAGACAAATTGATACATTTGGGCTTTTTGCTAAGTGCTACCAATGCAAACCTCCACCAGTCATGGCTGCTGCACCACCTCCTCATGCTCTTCATCATTGAACTTGAAATTACAACTCACTCACCTCAACATAGAAGAATTCACCTGAATCTACCACTCTTATAATATTCTCTCATAGGTCCCCTCAATCTTTTGTAACATACATGGAGGGATATAGTAGTAATACTCAACCCCTTCATTTGGTGTGTGTGCTGGCTGTGTGTTGTGCAAGTTTTCTTTTTCCTCTCTTTTTCTTTGTTTTATATTATATAGATTTTTTTCCTACCCTTTTAAGATTAGTTGATTAAAAATAGTGTGGATGAATGGTTATGATTCCTTTGCTATATATGCATAGGCTAATTAAATTATATGTGTTTTGGTATCTTCCTTTTTTTTGTTTTGGTATCTTACTTCTTATTTATCTCCACTTTGAAGATTGTATAAAGATTTTGCTTCCCTTTCTTTGTGTTTAATATGTGTAGCTCTGACACTTCATATTAAAAAGTTTGTTCTGTTTGACACGACATATGACGGTTTCCAACACCGACATTCGACACAATATCTACACATGACATTATCTTTAAATTACTTTATTATCTCGTATTATACAAACCAGTACCGATGTGTCAGTGTCGTATCTTGTCCGAATTTATTATGTTTCGGGGCCTCATAAGATTCAATCCTCATTATTACTTTGCATGTTTCCAAAAGATACCAATGGGCAGAGGGGATAGGTTTTGTAGTGTTAATGGGTTGTGTGTGGGACTTGTTTAATCACTCACTTCATATTGATTCCTCACTCTTCATTCATAGTGAAAGGAAATGGAACGTGGACCCGGTTTTTGTTCACATGGACCGCATGTGATTTCTTCTGCTCTTCATGTGCTAATTCTTGAGTGACCAATATTTATTTATTATACAAAAAAAATGTTATGTTTCATTAATTCTTAAGTCATGATGCATGAACCACTCTGCCAGCATGTTAACACCCATATTTCATGTCATTGGATTTGTTTATTTGTCTCCTTGATATTTTAGTAATTTATGAAATGAAATTTAAATGAGTGCATCAAAATATTTGGGCTGAAAAATGATTTTATTGGTTCCCTAATTTGAGGCAGAGAAGGGGATTCTAGGGGTTTCCTTTACTTGTAGTAAAGTGGAACTACCTGAGTCTCCAATTTAAGGACACGCCTAAGAATTACTCAATTGACTCAAAATGTGAGTAAATCATGGAGAGGAATTTAGCACAGATTTCATGGGAAAATAATAAGAATTTTTTTTCTTCAAGAATTTAGTAAACAATTCTATAGCTTATTGTTAAAGATAAGTTGAAACTTTTAAGAGCAAAGTTTTAAGAATAAAATTGGGGTGATTGAATTCTATTTTTGCTGTGCAATAGCAACTTTAATGTTTAGTTGCTTGCTTAAATATAAGCAATTTGTCTAAAATTTTTTTGCATTGAAGTTCAATTACACGTAGGTGTGGGAATAGACTGAATTGAGATAGAAGTTTGGTCTTGTTAAATAGTTTAAGATTTGACATGTTATAGTTAAATTAAGGGTGGTCATGGTTCGGTTTTTAATGAATACTGAACCAAACCGTTTCAACAGTTTGAAAAACTGATCGGAATAGTTTAAACTTTGCGAGGAACTGAACCGAACTAAAATTATGGTTCGATTAACCGTTTTGTTGTCTACAAACCGAAACTAAAATAATATTTTGAACTATAATGTATTTTCTTATCCTTTTGCGAACAATTTTTTTCTTTTTTCTTTTTCATAAATTGGAATTGTGCGACAGGAGTTAAGAATTTTTATCTTCTCAAAAAGGTATCAAGACTTTATTAATTATATTTAAACTATGACCAAATGTGTTAAGCCTTTTTAAGAATTAAATCACACTAGTTATTAATTTGCATGATGAAAGGGAAAATAAAACTTCATTACTAAAATATGAAGTTTGTGCTTTGCTAATGGTCAATTCAATTCAAAACAATTCAGTCCGGATTAAACAGGTAGGTTATGGTTCAATAACTGTTAATAAATTACTGGTTTGGTTCGCAAACCACTTAAATGGTTTTGTTAATTTCAATTCAGTTCGGTTTGTGGTTAGTTTTGCCCACCCTTGTTAAATAGTTTAAGATTTGGAATGTTATCTACCACTGCTTATTTTTGGCTTGAAACTTTTTCAAAAATCTACTGCAACATGATTATCTACTTAACACTTACTTCATATTTATAGTTTTCTATCGTTTTGACATGACCTCCACAACACCTCTAAATTAGAAGTGCTTCTTCTTTTGCCAAAATTGTATTCTATATATTATGACAAAATTGCATACACTTCTAATATGCTTGTCTTCAACTTCTCATTTCATTCTTCTCTCGACTAAGTATGACTCTTCAACTCAACATTGTCCAAACCAGCATTATCAGCAATAGCTGTTGGGATAGCCAAGAGTGCCCAGGAAAACGCCTCCTCCATTGCAAGAGACTTTTTCCTGGAGTTATCCTAGAAAATGCATCAGCTTCCTTTGCCATTACCATTTCAGGCAACCCGCCTCCAAGCAACAATCTGTTGTCATTGGCAGTCTGAGATAGCACACACAAGGCATCATGCAATGACCTCTCAGCCTCATCAAGAACATGGTGGCTGCGACGAAAACAAATGTCAGGCTGAAAGTGCAACATAAAAGTAAAAATAAAAACTTTCAATCAAATTTTTAAATAACATGCATACAAAAAAGTCCATACATGTCCAGCTCAAATGCACTGACTAGGCCATAAAAAATATGGTAAGGCGCGGTTGAATATAAGGACATAAACTAACTTTGCATGATCATACAGGAACATGTGTGCATAAAACCAATTAATATCCAACATTTCAGCAATCCAGTTAAATCATTGGACTCAATAATTATAAGCTGCAGTTTATTCCTTTAAAAAAAAAATACTGCAGCTTATAAAATATGTCAAAACAAACAAAATTGAAAAATTATAATCTTATACATTAACCTTCAATAACCAGAATAGAAACTGAAATAAGGATCATATGTATTAAGCAATTCCTATCAATTACTAATACTATGATCTACCACAAATAGATAATGAAATAGATAATGAAATAGATAATTGAAAAATACTGCCAGAATGAGAAAACCTCAAAAAGAAAAAATGCTATGAAGCGATATGTTATCAAGATTAAAATCCTTGAATAGGTAAAAGAACATCGGAAAGGAATTTACCAAAAACAAAAGAAGAAAAAGTACCTAGCACCTCTCAGAACTACAAAAGAAGAAAAAGTACCTAGCACCTCTTACTCTCAGAACTATTGTGCATGCCTGCCCCATAATAATCTCTTCAATAAGGTCGCATAGCCCAAGCTAAACAGACTCGGGGTTGTCAAAGGATGAAGCGATTTCAGCATCAGTTACCAGAGCCAAGCCAAACGCTCAATACCATCAAGATCAGCTTGCTCAATAGCCAATATTTCCGCATCAGCAAAGAGCTCCTCTGGAAAATCGTAAATCAACTGTCTGTTAGCAAAATATTTGATGCCATGACCAATTATCTTGTTCATCTTTTCTTTCATTTTCTCCTTCTCAGCAAACTTTAGACATAGAGTCAACACGAACACGGGCTCCGTATATCTTCACCTTGTCTGTGCCCATGGCAGTGTTTGCAACCAGTATATTTGCATTACTCACGCTATTAACTATTCAAGCAACTAAGACAAAAAATAAACTAGTCCATGCAACTAAGACAAACTCTCCAAATCACACCATTGAATAATATAGTTAATTAGTATATACATACATGAATTAACAGTGAAATCACCCTATGATCAGCAGAAATATGTGCTATTCATATGCTAATGTAACTGCTGGAAAAGAAATCTAGATCTAAGTTTTCAAAAACCAGACAAACATCATATTACCTAATCAAAACCAAAGATTGAACAAGTGTGCCCTAGCATTAGACACACAACAATGTGAAATGAAACTAAACCATCTTGACAATTTTGGCTATTTAACCTGAGTAGTAAAAATAGATAATTCATGGAACATGACTTATTAATTTATTAATTTAATGAAAGACAAAGCAGAACTTACTTAATAGTGTGCTGGCGTCACATAACAAAAACCATCAAGCAACTAATAATTGAAGCCCTGGATGAACCGTGTTCAGTTTCATCAAAAGTTCATTACATTTAATACTTGCTCCTACAGATGTATGCTGTGAAAACTTTGGAAGTATCTTTTCTATATCAACATCTTTTGACATGTTACATAGGCAAGCTAAGATGGTCGAAGTTAATTTCGAGTCCAGAACAACATCCTTATCAGCCATTTGTTGAAGCATGGAAACAACTTTATCTGTCTTTCCCTTTAAACTATACCCCTTTAGCAAAGAATCAAATAGCACAGCATCTGGTACATGACCACAAGAGACCATTCTCTCGTAAAGCGACGCGGCCTCATCCAACTGCCCGAGTTTTAAGAACCTGTTTATTAATATTGAAAATGTAATATTGTCAGGGACCAAATTAACGTTAAGCATCTCCAATAGCAATTCATTGGCTGATTTAACATCTCCTGCTTTGAGTGTCCCATCGATTATTATATTAAACGAAACAACATCAGGATCGTGATTTGCATTTCTCATTTCTTGAAATAAGTTCCTAGCTTGCTCCAAACTACTTTCTTTGCAAAGGGATGCCATTAGTGTATTGTATTCACTTACTGTCGGTCTAGTTCCAGAAGCTCTTTTTTTATTGAAAAGTCCTTTTGCAATACTTAGCATTTGCATTTTGCAAAGACCATTAATCAAGACAGTATAGGTCATTGCGTTGGGGGAAATTCCCGAGTCAACTGTATCCTTCCATAATTCCAATGCCTTGGTAAGCTTTCCAGCACTTAGATAACCGTCGATCAAAATATTGTAAGTTACTATGTTGGTTAGGAACCCCCTTTCAACCATTGTATAGTAGACCCTTTTGGCATGACGAAGACGCTGTTGTTTGCAAAGTTCTTGAATTACCAAATTAAATGTGAAGACATCAGGCTTTATATGGAACTCCTTGCTCATTAACAGGTTCAAAAGGTCCACGGCCTCATCAATTTTTCCAACTCCACATAGTCCTTTCACTAATGTGCTGTAGGTAACCACATCAGGTTTCTTCCCTTTCTTTGCCATGGTTTCCAGAATCCCAAGTGCATCATCTACCCGACCTTCCTTGCAAAGTCCATTTATGATAGCGTTATACGTTACATTATTCGGCTCTTCCCCCCTTTTCACCATCAAATCCAACACTTTAATTGCATCAGACGCCCTTCCGTTTTTGCAAAGCCCGTCAGCTAAAACCGTATACGCAACAACATCAGGACGAACCTTACTAGCCGTCATATCATTCAACATTTGTGACGCTTCTTTCCACTTCTGTTTCTTGCAAAGAG
>Ga0228711_1002697_pt1 | contig 27402 bp, 10 predicted proteins | sample MedpolnodulmetaG_2_FD_177996 | JGI IMG/M metagenome (GOLD analysis project Ga0228711, IMG submission 177996) | Root nodule microbial communities from Medicago polymorpha collected in Santa Monica, California, United States - brown nodules | ecosystem: Host-associated > Plants > Roots > Nodule... | reverse complement strand
CACCCTTTATGTCCGTAGTACTCTACGGGAACCTCTTGGTTTTATTTAACGTTTTGTGCTATAACTTGCTTGCTTTTAAAAAATGGTGTTTAAAGTGGTAAGTGAAAAAGAGACCTACTTATCTACAATTTTTATTGATTTGGAAGGACTAGGTCCCTTGCCTACGTACCCGTGAGGGATCAAAACCTCGTAGTTCGGGGTAAAAATTGACGTTTGATTTGTTTTGTATTTTTTATTAGTTTTGAAAAATGTTTTAAAATGAAAAGCCAAGTGGCAAAATAAGTTTGTTTTGTGTTTTTTATGTTAAAAGAAATTAACTTAAGATATGATTAAGATTGATTGCAATTTGATTTACGAAAGAATAAAAATAAAAGGATCACTTGATTTGGGATCAAGGTTTATTTATGAAAATGTTTTTGTGATTTTGGTTATTTGCATGTTTTTGTTGTTTATTTTTTTGAGATCTAACTAAACTAAAATTGAAAACTAACGGAGCGAGAAAGATAAAGCGTAGGTACCTCATGGTGGTGTTGGACCACCACGAGAACCTTTATCCTAAGCTAGCAACAAAATAAAAGGGCATACACACACGCACGCACACATATACCTAAAGTTATTACATAAAAACCTACAATACATTCTAAGGTCTGCAATAAAATAAATTACATTAAAACCTAATTAATTACATTCTAAATCATGCGCAAAAACGTAAATAAATAAATAAATTACATTAGAACCTAAATACATTTTCTAAAACCCATGCTACAAATTAAATAAAATAAAAACATATGAATGATAAATATGCACTCTAAACCAGTAGACTTCAAGGAAGAAACGATGCAAAAAATGCGAGGAAAAAAAATGCATGAAGGAAGAAAAATAGAATAAAATGATACAAAAGGGGGGGGTGGTGCAGTCAGTAATCAGGGGTGTGCAGAAAACAGAAATGAAAGAAGGCCAGAAAGTATGCATTGGGCCTGGGGAAACCGAACCGGATCGGTTGTAATGGGTTTGGGTCATGGGTTTGCTATATAAGGGTTGTAGGCCAAAAAATCTTTCATTTTCTCTTTTCTTTCTCTCTCTATCTTTTCTCTAGAGAGAGAAGCTCTCTTCTCTCTCCTTCTTTGTTTCATCTTCTCCGACGGAGAAGGGTGGTGGCCGTTAGGGCGGTGCGGTGGTCCGACGCGGTGGTCGGCCGGAGCGCCGCCGCGTCGGAGCTAAAAGCTCCACCTTTTTTAATTTTTTTACTCTATTTCCTACCCTCTTTCTATTTCTAAACTCCAAATTCTCAGAAAATGAACAATCCACCCTAGATCTAAAACAGAAAGAATGAAGAGAAGAAACTTTTACCTTTTCTCTCTCTCGCGGGTCCGTCTTTGTATTGTGTTTCCGTTGATGCCTGCGACGGTTTTTGTTTCTGGCGGTATGGTTCGATCTGTTTTGACTGATTCACGAACGGTTCGTGGTTGGTTTGACCGCGGTTGTGGCTTTCGTCCGGTTTGCGATTCGCATCGGATCCGTGTTGTTCTACCTCTGTTATGCGTTTGTGTTCTCTGTGAATTTCTGGCTTCTGGTTGTTTTGCAGGTACTTACGATTGAGAATCTCTTTTTTTTTGCGACTGTGTTTGCGGGTATTTATAGGGAAAGGTTAAGGCTTTAGGGTTTGTTAAAGATGCCAGAAATTATGTGGCTTGGGGAGGAGAATAAGTACTTGTTGTTGCTGCAGATGTATTGGAATTGAGATCGGATAGGAATGGCTTCTGTGACAGACTGGATTTGGATCAGCATGATTTTTGGATATTATTTGGACAAAATAAAATAATAAAGAAGAGATAAAGACTATAAAAAAAAGATAAAGATTAAAAGGAAAATTGAGATTAGAATGGAAAAAAAAAGAAGACTTTTTGGTTTAAAACGAAATTTAAAATTAAATAGTGTTAATTAAATAAAAAATGGAATTAAAAGTTAAAATAAAAATAAAGAGGGAAGAGGGCCCGACTCGGAATCAAAATGAGGTATTTTAAAATACCTCTCTGCTGAAATTTCGTTGAAAACGTCAGAGATCGTCAGATTAAACTGCGTACGAACGTAGGGCCCACCAACATGTGTCAGCGACAGTTTGGGTCAAAAATTGGGGTATGACAGTAAAGAATATATTTTGCTCACGTTTGTTACTAATCTTTTTTTTAAGAGTATTTAAAGTTTAATCTTTAACATTATTTTTTGTTTATGTTTGTTACTAATATTTTTTTTAGAGGATTTAAAATCCAATATTTAACATTATTTTTTGCTCACATTTGTTATTAATCTATTTTTTAGAGAATTTATAGTCCAATCTTTAACAATATTGTTTGCTTACGTTTGTTGCTAATCCTTTTTAGAGGATTTAAAATGTAATCTTTAACAATATTTTTTTCTCAAGTTTGTTACTAATCTTTTTTTAGAGGATTTAAAGTCCAATTTTTAACATTATTTTTTGCTCACGTGTGTTACTAATATTTTTTTTAAGATGATTTAAAGTCTAATCTTTACCATTATTTTTTTGCTCACGTTTGTTACAATTGATCAAAAGCTAAGGAAGAGTAACTTATATTAATAAAATAATATGGAAATGCTTTTTTGTGTGGAATGGATATAAAAATACTTGCAATCTTTGTCGGTTGTATTGAGGGGAACAACACAGATGTACAACATAAAAGTGACTGATAAAAAAGTAACATGAATTTTTGTTTTGTGAGTTTGATCTTTGGTTAACGGAGGTAAAACATGGTTCACGTGGACGATTAGTGACATGGATTACTAATCCACGTGTTATTTTATAATTGACTATTTGTATTTAAAATTAAGAATATTTTTGAAAAGAAAAGTCTAACCCAAAAGTGTGCTGAAAGGGGTAGTTTTCTGTTTTTCTTAAAGAAATCTTTTTCCTACTATAAAATAAAAAATTTCTAACAACTCAAAAAGAACTAAGTTTGTTTTACTTGGCTCTCTCTCTAAAACTTTTGTTTTCTCCAACCTCTCTCTACAAACAGACCCAGCCATCGCCTTTCACCTCACCCCCTTCCCAAATCCAAATTTGTTGTCTTCAAGATGTAGCCTTCATAGACGGTGGTGGTGCGATTAGCCTATTCGTCGTCACCATCACCTAGTCGGTCGCCGCCGCCGTCGCGACTCTCCGTTTTCTCGATAGTGGTTTGCCGAAAAATGGTTTTTTTTGCCTCCCTTCTTGCAACTGGGTTTCTATTCGTTGGTTTGTGAGCTGGTGTTGCTCTTTGTTGCCGACGAGCTTTTGCCTCTATGGGTATCATCGTTTTCTTTTCTGCGTTGTTGTTGTTGTTACTGTTTTGTTTTTGTTACAGGAAGTGTTGATGGGTTTTAGTGGTGAGTTTGTTTCCGGCTTGGTTTGTTCAAATATCTTGATTCTAGTTTATTGGAGTTGAGATTGGGTTCTCTAGTCTGTTGATGCTCGAAAGGGCTAGGCGTAGAAGCTCCATGTTGACGGTAGTTTTCGCTAATCGTACTTTATGACTTTATCTGTCGCGGCTACGTTGCTCGCCGTTGATGGACTGTGTTGAATTTTCGTCGTCTGTTCATCCCACAATCTGGACTACGACTGAAGTTTGAAGACCGATGCGACTCTGTGCTTCGGTTCGTATATGGTTAGATTGGCCTGAAAAGGCGTTTTATTTGCTTCATTTAGAAGGGGGTTGTGGAACTTGGATCGTTTCTGTGTTGGCAGACGATTCATACGCCTACTCAATACTCTGAATGCTCACTCTGTTTTTTTTTGCAATTCGGTTTCACGCTCATACGTGGGTTCGTTGGATTGTCCGTGATAGTGATTGTTTAGGTTTTTTTTTTAATACCACTTATGTACTGAATCGTTGTATCACCCGTTTCGGGTTGTTTTTGTGGTTTTACTGGGTCAGGTGCATGTCCCCCAGCCTTGTACTTCCTGTACCTTTTTTAATTAATTTGTTTTTTGGCATAAAAAAAATAAAATTGCTAACAAGTATAATAAAACCACTTATTAAAAATAAATCCTCTCATGTGTGTCATGAGCATAACTCAGCTGATAATAATAATGAATTGTTATATGCGGAGTTCGGAGTTCGAACACCGAGTTAAGTAGTAAAATATGAACTCTCATTATTAACGGGGTTCGAACCCTAATCTCTGCATAAATTATGCAATATTCATATCAACTGAGTTAAGCTCGTAAGGAGTTCAAATTTTACACTATAATATGTAAATAACAATTTAATTCAATTGTTAATTTTTTTTTGGTACGATGTTAATTTATTAATTTACAACACAAATATATCAAATCAAAATATTATAATTTGTGAATACACGTCAGAAACTTGTCAGAGTTTTATCCAATCTTTAACCGTTTTGGTAAAATGAACACCCAAAAAATTTGCCCATGATATACAAAAAAGCAATTAAAAAGGAAAAAAAAAAAAAATAAGCGCAAAAGAAAACGTGAATTGAAGGAGAAGAAGAAGTGCTTTTTTTCAATCGCGATTTTCTTCAAAATCATAAGCTATGTGTTGCGGCCAACACCCATCGTTTCCAGCATCCACCACCGTCACCGACAACTCCTCCTCCGTGCTTGAGAATCTCCGCCTTCGACTCGCCGACACCGAAGTTCGCCTTGCTCAAGCCAGAGCTCGGGAAGCTCTGCTTGCACGCCAACTCCTTGAGATGAAGCGCTTCTTATCTGTTATGGAAATTCTTGAAGGTTATCTCAAACGCCGTTACCGTCTTCAACAACAACGTGTCGCTCGCCTCCTTTCTCTTCCACCACCTACCTTATAACCGTCACCGTCGCCGTCACCGTCAAATTTGTGTATATGCCGTTGTTGTTACATTAGTGATTTATGTTTTTTTAATTGAATTATGGATGGTTGTTGTAAAATTTGTGATGTTTTAATTTTAGTGGATTTGTGGAATTTCGTGAGGAATTTTTATTGTTTGGGGGAAATTGTTGTTTTATTTTTAGGTTTTGTGAATTTTATTGATGATATAAGATGGAAATTTTCGATTTGTTGTTTGTTGTGTTAGGTTGGATGTTGAATTAATTCATGTTAAGTAGATGAATAATTTAATTGATTGAAATTCATGTGTAAATGTTGGCGATGATATTGCAAATAATTGAGTAATTATTAGCTTGCGAAATGTGCTCAAAGGTTTAGAAGAGGTTGAGTGTTTTATGACTCTTACTTTTGTTATGCAGGTACTTTAGATTGAAGGTGTGTCCGGTGTCTGATACATGTCCATGTTGGACACCGAACACATGTAGTTGCATTCGATGTCTTCCATTTCCATAAATTGTTACTGGTGTTTATGTGTTATTGTCGTGTCTGATTTGATATCTGTGTAAGTGTTTCATTGTTTAGAACAGCTTTTGATAATAGAATAGCTTATGGAAATAAGTTGTACAGAGTTATCACTCGTTCTCTCCACCATTGTACTAACTGTTTAAATGGCAGCAATGGCATGGCAGATTTTTGGACAATAGCCATAGGCAATCCGTGGAGGAATGCCCGCCATAGAGGCACCATAGGCTGCAATGGCATGTTTGTATGGCAGATTTTTTGGTCTTCTGCCATATGAGAATAGTTTATTAAGCTGTTGAATACAACACTCCCTTAATATGTTTTTCTTTGTTTTCATGTAGATGGTTAATGTCTTTGCTAGGTACTGTATTAGAAAATAGAAACCTACCGTTATTATGTTGCCACTTGCATTGTTCATTTATGCTATTTTGTGGTCTAGTTACCTGTTTAGAATTAGAAAATGGGAAGAAAGATGGGTAGGGAAGTAAAGAGAGAGTGGAAAGAAAAATTTAATTTAAATTAGTCAAAGCAACATGTTCAGAAAGTTTGTATATTTAAGGAACATGGTCTTCTGGTTCTTATGGTAGGGTTGTTTGGTATCTACTCATTTAATTTCTTCGTTAACCATTTTGTGAAGATGATACTTTTTAAGCCTAATCTGAAGAACATATGTATGACATTTTATTTTGCTTTCTCCCCTTCCCTGTTACTGTGCTCAGTTCAATCCTCATCCAAAGTTTTGTATCTCCATTCTTTTATCTCATTCCAATCAGGTATGCTGAAAAAACTAGATCGTTTACAGGAACAGACATTTGAATATTGTTATGACAGATGGGCGGGGCCGCATGACTTCAGTCATGACTTAGTGAAACAATGTTAATGATATCATTAACCAACAAAAAAAAAAGGTAATGAATGCATCAAATGCAGTCATCTATCAGGTTTGTATTTGAGGTGATGGCATACATTTTCAGTTTTACTTTTGCAATTTAACATCAGTGTTTCTACGATCTCTGATTTGAACTGTAGTGCTGTAGAAAGTTTGATGTGACCCTGCTTGATTAGCATTTTCAGTTTGGTATTTTGTTGCTTGGGATCGAACAACATTGTGAAAAATGTAGTTCTTCAGAGCTTTTTGAAAAGAATCTGTTGGGATGCTTTTATTTACTGTCATCATATCTGAAGGAGTACATTTATTGATTGTGCTGCCGTTGAAAACCATTGTTGATCTGGATAGTAGAGCCATAATCATTCATAACTCTGTTTTCTGCATTAGTTGAATTGAAAATTATTGTTGATGATGTAAAATGTGGTACTACCTCAATGGTTAGAGCTTAACTATTTCCTTAAGCACTCTATTTGAGACTCCTCTTAAGGGCTGTATTTTATTGATACATAAGCAGGCATAATATTTGGCTGGTGCTGTCCTTTCTTAAGTTGCATCTTTTTTCTGTATTCCAAAACTTATTTATTTATTTTTTTGAGCAAAACTTATTTATGTGCTGTGCTTTTGTATGTTTTCATTTTAGCAAAATATTTGAGCGACGATTCAAAGTAGATACGGTAATAATAATATACTATTACTAGTATAGTAGTATATAGTTTTGGTTTGCTTAATCTAGTTGTAGTCAGATATCTTTATTTGATGCCAAAAGTGGTAACGAACGGCCACAGATATAGGCAAGCAAAGAGGAAAATATGTTTTGATTAATTTGTTTGATATGTTATGATGAGGTAAAAGATGCTGATTGTGTTCTCCATTGACTAATGACAACATCAATGTCATAACAACAAGGACAACAGTGGGCAGCTTATTTTTTAGGAGCTAACCCTGGTTCCTTTTGCTTGTGCTTATTACTTGCTCCATAAGATTGACCCAAATACAAAAATAAGAAAAGGGTTAGGCTAACATGTGCCATATGTTAACGATTCCATGTTCGGTCCTTCATCATCTTGGACCAACTTGATTAATTAAAGTGCTTCTTTTTCTAGGTTTAGCTTGACGTTGAGTAAGTTGTTAATATTTAGTCCAAAAGTTTTTTGCCCAAGAGAACGTAATATCTATATCGTCTAAAAGTGTATACTGGTGTGCGTATATATCAACTTTTTCTTCAAAAAAAATCAATAATTTTGCATTAGAATTGTTTTGTGGTCATGAGTTGAAATGGCTCAGCCAACTCTCTTTCATGTTTCAATTCGAGAATGATTGAAGTTTGAAAGCAGAATTTGTTTCATTCAGCTTTACATCTCGGTTTGGTGACTTCCAAGGGGGATAAAATCATGAAAAGTTTTAAACAATTGGAGAATGATATCTTATATCATCATTATTAAACAAAAAAGATGTCTTATATCATACTTATCCTAACTTGTCATTATGACTAATATTTCCATTGTGATTCGTAAAATTTAAGTCAAGTAACTAATGGAGCTCATAGTACATAGTTGTTGACCTGTTCACACGGTCCTTTTAAAATGTAAATATTTAGATAATCACATAAATGTTTTTTTGTTCTAAAAAAGTAATCACTAGTTGAAGAAAAAAAAGTAAGAACTGTAGCAAATTCTAACGTAATCCCAAAGTCATATTGGTGAGGTTAAATCCAGCTTAAGGATAAGATTAGACATAAAGTTAGGGAAAAAATGAGTACAGTAAACATCATATGTGCATAGATAGATTTCAGATTATAGTGAACTAGGGACACATTAAGTCCCACATTTTCCTTCCACCATATAAATCATCATCCTTATCATGTGACAAACCAATTAAACTACTCTCTCTGAGCCTCCCTGAAATTCTGCTCAGAAGAATAAAAAAACAATGAAACTTCTTTCTTAAGTAAAGAGTCCCACGTTGTTGTAGTATCAGTTTCCACCAATAAAGAAAAAACAAAAGGTAGAATTAAGATTCAGACACCTTGCATGTATGATAATATCACTTTACATCTGAGAATTATATCACTTTACATCTGAGAATTCAGCTTCTAAATTAGCTTGTTACTTTGTCAACATCAAACATGCCAAAAATGTCACAAACAAAATTTATGACAGAAACTTGCAAGCTGCAGTGAGTTAAAGTGAAGACAAGATATGTCTCAAAATCTCATGTTGTAGTAGTTTCTTACTTTCTTGTCTTTTCGCCGTTTTCACTGTACCTTTGCTTCTACTCTCTGTCTCTTTTTTTTCCTGTAGTGTGAAGCTTCATGCTCCTTCTTGTTGCAAAGTTTCTATCTTTTTTCTTTGCATTATATTGGGTTGAATTTGTTTGAGTTATCAATGCAATTTTCAAAGGAAAAGGCTAACATGGAAACTGGGTCAAGCTTAGATATTTTCGATAAGGGGAAGGTTATGAGAGGTGTCCGTAACAAGAAAAAACAAGATTCTAATGCTATAAAAATTGAACCTTTTGTTCCAAGAAGAGATCACAATCCCAAAGAATTGAAGACTTGGGCAAAGAAAACTGGGTTTGTATCGGATTACTCCTGTGAAGCTGGGACTAGTGCACGTGAGAATTTTGATAGTGTTATTGTTGTTGATGATGATCATAGAGAAGGAGGTAATTCCCCTAAGATAGAGATTGATCCGGTTCTCGGCATTGCGAGGCCGAACCGGGATGATGAGATTGAACTAGATTCTGAGTCCAAGCATGGAGTCAGAAGGAGTGAGAAAGATGGGTTTTTGAGGTCAAACTATGCATTGAATGGGATAGTAGGGAACCAAAATCAGAAGAGGAAAAATGATCTTGAATCTATTTTGGATTATGGTGACAAGAAAATTGATTTAAGAGGGAATGGACGTGATACTAATGGATCAATGGAGAATTTGATTAGGGATGGTAATGGTCATGGACTTGGAATCTCTGCGGTTGCTCCAATGCCGGAGAAAAACAAGGAAGAGGAAGGTGTAAGTGAAGGAGATGTTAAGGTGAATCTGTATAAAGAGGGGGAGGAACCTGCTAATAGAGGACGGCACAGACCTTCTGAAATGAAGTTTGGACTGACAGAAAATCCTGGTCTTGGTTAGTTTAACTTAATTTTTGGTGTTTCTCACTCTTATTTTTTATTTTATTTTTAAATTATTTGAAAGGCTAATTATGGATAGTTATCAAAATAGTATAGTTGGTTAAGCTTGAATTTGTATGGAAAAGTTTATATCTAAACACCAAGCTAGACACCGCACTAGACACTGACACTAACATGTCAATAGCGGTAATAATTTGAAAAATGGAAAATTGAATGGATTGGTGTTGTGTCTGTGTCAGAGACAGATCTTAACCCTTATGCCAGCTGTAGCCTTAAGTCAATACGGTATATTCTAACCAGTTTCATTTATCATATGATTTTTGAACTGCATAACATTATCCAGCAATGTAATTTCGTCATATGCAGTAAATAGTAATAGCGATGTAGCTAGCTTCTGTGTTTAGGTATACCCAAACTCAAAAGTCATTTCAATTATAAGCCACAGATTGGTCCTCTCATTTATGTCTATACATTATGAAAATGTGCCTAAAGGTTAAAATCACAATCGGTTTAGCTTGAATTTAAGCAATGTTGCTTCACTTTATATTGAGAAATTGGTCTACAAATGGCGTATGTAAAAACTCTTAAGCTATTTTCTATTAGCTGAGCATGTTATAAATAACAATTCCGAAAAGGCTAGTACTTCTTTTTGACTTACATTTTAGCATCTTAAACTGCAGTACCTCTTATCTACTATAGCCTGCAGCACTACCTATCATTGATTGGCTCATTAGTGTTAATCCCATTAGTAATGGTCCCAACCATGGGTGGAACAGATGTAAGCATATATGATTTTTATGTAACGGTTGTTGCTTTGATTATGAACTAGGTGAATTGATAGTTTTCATACTCATGTATTCACTTTTGCATCAACGATGACAGAAGGATACTGCTAATGTGATTTCTACAATGCTGTTTCTTTCCGGCATCACAACAATACTCCATTCGTACTTTGGAACTCGACTTCCTTTAGTTCAAGGTAGCTCATTTGTGTATTTAGCACCGGCATTAGTTATCATGAATTCTGAAGAGTTTCGAAATCTTACACACCATGTAAGTTTCACTGATAGGACAAAAAAATGTTAATTCATTTGCCTTTGATAACTGTATCTGGTTTTCCATATTAATAATGTATTGTTATAACTGCAGAAATTTAGGCACATAATGAGGGAACTTCAAGGAGCTATAATTGTTGGTTCAACATTCCAATGTTTTCTTGGATTTAGTGGTTTAATGTCTCTTCTTCTAAGGTAACAAGGAGCTGCATCTAATCTTTCTTGTATTACCGGTTATTACATACGTAGTTTGTCGATAACCTTTTCTCCTTATTATTCATTAGTTAGTTTAGGTTGTTTTATTTCTGCCATAGTTTGTTAAGTTATTTAAGGGATATTGAACTAATATAGTTTAGTAACAAAATACGCCCTTTATGTTCAAATTTAAGAAAATTTCATGGGATTTTATATTCGGTGAATGAACTGATCACAAAAAGCTACTGAAATTTATCCAAAGTTATCAAGACATAGCATTCTGCTATCTGTGTTCATTCTTTGCAGTTTCATTACTATTTGTTGTAGGATAATCAACCCAACTGTGGTGGCTCCAATTGTTGCTGCTGTAGGTTTAGCATTCTTCAGTTACGGTTTTCCACAAGCTGGCACTTGCATGGAAATTAGCATTCCACAAATAGTTTTGGTTCTAATATTCACTCTGGTGAGTCCTCATGACCCAACCGTTTCATTCCTTTTTATAATAATAAAATGGATCTCTTATCCGTTTTTTGTATCTCATATCGTTTCTTTTCCTTATTTTCTTATTTGAAGCATCTTCGAGGAATATCTATCTTTGGAAACCACTTGTTTCGAATTTACGCTGTAAGTATTTAAATTAGAATGTCACTTGTTTCATTCTGATTCTTTGAGATGTGAAGTTTATTGTGTACAATTTTTGTACCCTCTAGTCCATAAAATCCTTGCCATACTACAAGTTTGATGCTTCTTTTTTTATAATCTTGAACTTATAACTGGGCTCTTCATTGTTAATCGTGTTATTATTAAGTGTACTAAGTTTTCCTTAACTACTAACAAATTCTGCTAATATTTGCAGGTTCCATTAAGTCTTACAATAATTTGGATATATGCCTCATTTTTAACAGCTGGAGGAGCATATAACTACAAAGGATGCAATCCAAACATCCCTAGTTCAAACATTCTGATTGATGCATGCAAAAAACATGCTTATACAATGAAGCATTGCAGGACAGACATATCAAATGCCTTGTCAACTTCTTCATGGCTCAGAATTCCTTACCCTTTACAATGGGGTTTCCCTATTTTCCATTTTAGGACTTGCATAATCATGGTCATTACGTCATTGGTTGCCTCTGTGGATTCTGTAAGTACATTATTTAGACAGCTGAGTTATTTGAACAAATAAAATTTGGTAATTTTCGTGACAACTTTTTAAGTGGTTAACTCAGTTCAACTAGGTGGGTAATTATGTTCAGTAGATAGTCAATGGATATACGATGTGTCAAAACTCATTAACCACTCACGTTACTTCATTAATCACAAATATTGATGGGGTTAAATGATTAATGGATGTACCAGGTGTTGAAAATCATTAACCCCCGACGTTACTTCATTAACCACAGATTTGAGTGTGGTTAACTGCATTTGTTCAAATCTACATGCAGTTGAACACCTAAATATTAACGTTCAACTGCATGTAGATTTGAACAAATGTTGTTAACTACGCTCAAATTTGTGATTAATGAAGTAACATCGGAAGTTAATGATTTTCAACACGTGGTACATTCAATAACCATTTACTTAGCTACATATTTGAACTGTGTTAACTACTTAAAAAGTTGTTAGGAAAGTTATCTAAAATTGATTGTCCAAGTATCGTTTCTCTTATTCAAATGCTTGCAAGTGTAAAATATCATTTATGAAGTAACACACTACCAGTGTCGTCAAATAAAGCCTAACTGAACGCTATAGCGTAGACGAATTTAAACAAACCACTATTATTCCGCTATACGCTACTTAGTACTAAGTGCTGTCGAATAGAGGTTATAGCAGCTCTATAGCGCTGCAGTGTAGAATTTGAACAAAACACTATTTTCTGATATTGACAACTATGACACACCCATAGAGAAAGAACTATCCTTACCAAATAATGAGTTTGGGAAAACTCAAGCAATAACTAAACATTGTGAACTTTCTTATATAATAATGCATGTTAAATCGCAAACACAAAATGGTGATTATCATTAAGGTTTTAAATCGCAGTCGTGGCCACATCAGGATCTTTGATATTGCGGAGAATCTCAGTCAAATACGGCTGATAAACCCTCATTCATGGTCATAAAAGACATCAAAAATTTGATGTAGCAGTCCAGATCACGGTCATAAACCTTTTTATAAAACCCTTATCATCAATGTGCAAAGTCACTTTTAAAGCTTCAAATGAATTTATGTGAATGGTATGTCCATTTTGTAGGTTGGAACTTATCATAGTTCATCTCTTAGAATTAATTTGAGGCCTCCAACCCCAGGAGTTGTGAGCCGTGGAATTGCATTGGAGGGTTTCTGTAGTATATTGGCAGGTCTTTGGGGTTCAGGAACTGGATCAACTACATTGACAGAAAATGTTCACACAATTGACATAACAAAGGTGGCAAGTCGGAGAGTAGTGGAACTTGGAGCAGCCTTCATGATCCTCTTCTCATTTATGGGTAAAGCAACAAAACTCGATCACATGAGTCATAGTTTTTTGTGTTAGCCCTCCATATCCCAGGGAAAGTGCTCCTGATAATCTGGAGTTCGGCCAAAACATAAGTAAAATTTGACAAAAGAATGTTTCAGCCAAGCAACAAAAATAAAGTGAAATCTAACTAGTGTTTCTATAACTAAAATTAGAAAACGATAATTCTCAACTCATTGTCACATACTCATGTTCAATTTAATGCAATAAAGTGCCAATAATTAAGGTTCTATATGCTTTTTTCCTAATAGGAAAGGTAGGTGCTCTTCTGGCTTCTATTCCACAGGCCTTGGCTGCATCTGTACTGTGTTTCATGTGGGCTCTTATTACCGCATTAGGTCTCTCAACATTACATTATGGTCAATCAGGAAGTTTTAGGAACATAACAATAGTTGGTGTTTCATTGTTCCTTGGTTTATCCATCCCTGCCTATTTTCAACAATACCAGCCTCAATCCAGTTTGATATTGCCCTCTTATCTGGTACCGTATGCGGCTGCTTCTAGTGGACCATTCCATTCAGGCATTAAACAAGTAAGCAAGACCTATCTATGTTGACATCCCTTGGATTCAATATTTTTTTTAAAGAAAAGTTTGAAGTTTAATACTCTCTATTCCAAAAACTTTAAACGGAACTTATTTTAAACGACACTTATTTATTGAATTTCATAATCTATATGAAAAACTCTAAATCACACTTCTTTTAGAACACAGGGAGTAAGGAAACAGATTTTATAGTTTACATAATATGTCAATCATTAAGTTAGATAAATTAATTTACAAGCTTCTAATATTAATTTTGATCCAAATTAATACTACTATCACATATATATCATTCAAAACAAATCTATTCACAAATATTTAGCAACTAATGCTAGGATTTAATTCCGCGTGTTAGATATTCTTTGAAGTCACACAGTCAGCAAGTCTCCTGTCAAAATAATCGGACGATTCATTTTAAACTCGATAAATAAGTTTTAAAAAAGAAACTAAACCTGAGTCATCGGTCCTGACATGCTGACTGCATTACTGCTCGTACTTCTTGACTGCCAGAAATCCGGATCCCTAAAAATATTAGCTAGTTTCTTTATTTGGTGAAGCTAACCTAACTTCTCACTTTTATTGTCCCATTTGTGTTAGCTTGATTTTGCAATCAATGCCCTGATGTCCTTAAACATGGTGGTTACACTGTTGGTGGCATTCATACTTGAAAACACTGTCCCTAGAAGTACTCAAGAACGCGCGTTGTATATGTGGATGCGACCTCAAGACATTGCGACTGATCCCTCACTGGCATCTGCATATTCTCTGCCAAGGAAAGTTGCTAGATGTTTCTGTTGGGCAAAATGGTTAGGAGTCTGATTACAAGGTTATGTATTGAGTTCCTCTATTCAACTTGGATGCAAACGTAGTTGGGATATTAGCTACCATAGTGATGCTTTTTCCTGCTGATATTCGGTTAAAAAAAGGGAGCATAGAAGATATAGAAGCTTATGAAGAATAAAAAGCATATAAATGGATTGAATAACAGTAATACCAAATAGGACATAGTATAGCACTGATTACTTATACATGATTCTTTTGATCAATTGATAATTCATTTTTTGTAGTTTCTATCTGTTTGATATTTAAAATATCAATAAATCAATAACAATGGATAAACCTTGCAACAAATGTATAGTGGTAGTATATAGGCTGAACCTACCAGTCACATGACACTTATTTTATTTGAGGATATTTGATTGTTTAAATATATCAGAGGAAAAAGGAGAAAAAAATGAGTCATTGCACTACCACTAACATGCATTTTTGTCACATGTCCTAGGTAAATAACAGTCTTCGACACTGATTTATTATTCAAGGTTGGCATTTGATTGACATGCGTGTCTTTTGAAGTTGTAACTGTCTTTGTGTCATCGCGACAGACTATTGAATGAAGCTTATTTATTTTCTGGAGTGATGTCCCAAAATAAAAGAAAGTCAACTACATCTCCTTTCAATTCATCGTCTTTAGATTTGAATACGCATTACTCCTTGAACACGCATTACTTCCCTTGAACACAAACTTCAACTAGAGAGATATAAACATTGATTTTAGCAGATATGATTGAATGTAGCTTCATCTTTTAAGTTAGTTTGAGTTTCTTTCACGAGTTGGTTTCCATAGAAAATGATTATAATGTTGTTATTGCAAAGAAAGCAAGTTTGATATAAGAACATTCCAAATACTCTCCTAATCTTGGTTCCTCAAGCAGCCTTTGGAACCCAAATAGTGGAGAAATTTCCTTCCAACTCCCTGTTCTTTGGAAGAACAACTTCTGTAAATGTAAATTTACTTCCTAATGAATTATCATATGTTGTAACCTCGTCGATATATATGTATAAAGAAGCATCGAGAATATTTTTGATAGCAAATATATATGAATAAAGAAGCTAGACAATTTCCATTTAGTTTGACTATATATAGTACACACACACACACACACACACACACATATATAAAGAAGAGAAATTAATGAAAGCCTTAAGAGTGGTATGGAAAACACTTGTAAACAAAGTTTCAATAGGTTTATTTCCTAGAAAGAGCAATTTTAATTACATCTAGCTCCCTGGTGACAATCTTCATATTTATTCTCGCTCTTGGTGATTCTACTGAACAAGCTAGTCCAATATAAAAGAGTTCAAGTAAGCACTGTTTCTGATCACTGTTATTCTTTTCTTCTTCTGTTGTTGATACAGTTGCTTGTTCCAATTCTCTTGGGAGTAGAGTTGAGTCTACTATGTCTAGGAGTTTGTCTGGCAGTGAAACCTTGACAAAAGAATGAAGATTCATATCATTTGTAAACATTTCATCTGTTGGTTTTCTTCCTGTTAATATTTCGAGTAAAAGGATTCCAAAGCTATACACATCACCCTGAACTGAAACTTGACATCCCACTCCGTATTCTGAAAATTAAAAACTTAAGGATTAGCCAAAAAAAATTAAAACATGTTGCTTATAAGGCACACAATTAGAACCTCAAGTTCGCTGCACCGCTTTTTTGATGTATTTTCTGTTTTGGGTCTTGTATAAGCGCTCACAGTTACATCCTTAGTTAAAAAGGTGCCTCAGTGCGTTGAGGAGAGTGAGTGTTTACAAACTACCCTTAGACTCGACTCTCAAGCAAAGTGAGACTAAGACATTTTAGTGTACCGCAACAATTTAAAAAACATAAATTAAACAATATCAAACTATACCTGGAGGAGCATATCCAACTGTTCCGTTGAACCCAATTGTGCTTGTATGTAGATCAGAGATACCATCGATGACACAAAGAAGTCTTGCTTGTCCAAAATCACTCACATGAGCAACCATGTCATTATGAAGAAGAATATTGCCTAGCTTTAAATCACAATGAATGATTGGCTGCTCAGATTCAAAGTGTAGATAGTGCATTGCAGAAGCAACATCTGTGAGAATATTTAATCTTTGGAGAAGGTTCAAACTTGGTTCATCTCCGATATTGAAATCAGAATGCAACCATTTATCTAAACTTCCATTTTCCATGTACTCAAAAACTAAAGCTTTGAATTCATTACCATTGTAATCCATACTTGCACAACATGTTAAAATCTTGACAAGATTCCTATGACGGATACTTTTAAGTGCATTACATTCAGCGATAAAACTCTTGTGCGCTCCCCTGACATGAAGGTTCAAGACCTTTATAGCAACAACTCTTTCTTCTGACTCAAGAATTCCTTTATATACAAATCCAAAACCACCAGATCCTATCAAGTTGTTGGAAGAGAATCCATTTGTTGCTTGATAAAGTGTTTTGTATGTGACCTTTGCAAGGTGATCTATTGTTGATGGAAAGTTGGAAGCTCTCCATTGTCCTTTTTTCTTCTTCCAAAAAATTGAAATAGAGAGAGATAACAAAAGAAGAAGAAAAACCATACAAATTATGACTACTATTATCTTCAAGGCCTTTTGGTTTTTGTGTGTCTTATCTTCGACTACACATGGTTGTAGATCTAAACCTGTGATACCACCACAAAGGTTACTATTGTTTTTCACAAATATCACACTTTCATTTCTAAACACACCTTCAGTCGGTACTTCACCATTCAACATGTTAAAAGAAATATTCAAGTACTGTAGAACAGGAATACTTTCTAGACCTTGTGGAATGGAACCTGACAAGTTGTTTTGTGACAAATCTAAATATTGAAGGCCTTTCAATGAAGCCAAAGATGAAGGCATGGCTCCCTGGAAAATGTTCCCTTGTAAGTTCAGGTATTCCAAACTTATGCATTGTCCAATTGTTGAAGGAATTTCACCAGATAGAGAATTTTTAGAAACATCCAGCTTATTGATGCTTTTCAGGTTGCCAATTTCAAAGGGTAGGCTTCCATGTAATGAATTATGAGATAAGTTGAGTAACACTGACAAAGAGGGAAGACCAATGACTTGCCAAGGAATGTTTCCACTGAGGTGGTTATTGGAAAGGTCCAAGTATTGTAGCATTTGGCAATTTCCAATACTAGGAGGAATGTTTCCTTCTAGCATATTATTTGATAAGTCGAGTTGAAATAACTGACTAAGGTTGCCAAGTGATGATGGAATCTTTCCTGAAAGTTTGTTTACATTCAATGTCAATGATTGTATCTTTTCAAAATTTCCAAAAGAAGATGGAATGGAGCCTGAGAGAAGGTTAAACTCCAAGTCAAAGCCAATCAAGTTGATGAGATTTTCTATTCCTGCAGGAATAGCCCCGGTAATCTGATTTCCACCAATATAAAACTGATTCAGTTGATCTGAAAAGTTAGCTACAGAGTTTGGTAAATTACCACCAAAGTTATTTAGATTTAAATCCAACACTTGTAAATTTGTGCAATTTGTCAAAGATGTTAAGAAATCCAAGTCCTTGGATGAGTTACTCCCTAGATGATTATATTCCATAGCAATAGACCAGATATCTTTGAGATTTCCTATTCCAATTGGAACTTGTCCAACAAAGTTATTCCTAGGGATATTAAATAACAACAAATTTGTCGCATTCGATATTGAAATTGGTATAGGACCTGAGATCTTATTCATACCAATACCAAATTGTTGGAGATTAGGGAGTGTGAGGAACATGTTGGCAGGTAAAGAGCCATTGAATTGATTGACACCAGCTGAGAAGAAAGTGAGAGATGACATATTAAATAATGTAAAAGGAAGCATACCATATAGTTTGTTTGATGCAATAGAGATATGTGTTAAATTTTTCAGATGGCCTATCTCTTCAGGTAAAATTCCTTCCAAATTATTGATTCCTAAAGTGAGAACACTAAGAGATGAAAGATTTCCTATAGATGCAGGGATTTCACCACTCAAACTGTTCATACCAATAGATAGAACTTCTAGCTTAGTAAGATAACCAAGCTCTTTTGGTATCTTTCCAACTAGCTTGTTTCCTGTTAAACTCAAGCTCTTGAGTTTAGAGCAACTAGACAAGTTGGTTGGAATTTGACCCTTGAATGTGTTATTGGTCAGATAAAGCTCCTTTAGCCTAAATAAATGACCTATTTCTTGTGGTATTTCACCATAGAAGCTGTTGTTTTGAAGGTTAACATACCTTAGAAAGGTAAGATTTCCAATTTCAGGTGGTATCAATCCAAGTAAGCCATATCCTTGTAGGTTCAAAGCAATAACCCTTTGATGCTTGAGGCTGCATTTGACTCCATGCCAGTTGCAAAATGAAGTTGAAGTATTCCAAGATTTCAAGATATCAAAAGGGTCATCTACTATTGTTTCTTTGAATCTAAGTAATGATAATTGGTCTGTGTCATTTCCTAAGGCACTAGCAGTATTCTTATGTTGGAGACATAGTAGAGTTAGTGTAGCAGCAAAGAGAATGAAAACATGAAAGCACGTTGAACAGCTCATATTCATTTTGATTGAGTCTTTGAGAAATTATAAGGAAATGGAAATGTGTATGGTGCAAATTGTGCATTATAAATGGATCTATATATAATATTGTGAGTTGAAAATATTGCCTAATGGTGTGTACTGTGTGTGAACATTGATACCTTAATTTGAATTGAAGTCGGGTTGGTTGATATTATACTTATGTAAATTATTATTTGATTCAAATGTTTTCACCTTCTGATGACTGAAATATAATCGTTGACTTGCTAACAATGACTTTTATTATTAAGATAGGTTTTAAAAAAGATAGTGTCCCTATTGATGTGTTCTTTTCATGCTAATTTATATGAGGAGCGATTAACAATTTATATGAGCAGTTATCAAAGATGCATCTGAAAGTTGACTTTTCTATAAAATACTCGATTTGTTTACTATTATACAATATGATGTAACCTTTCGTGAAAAGAAAATGACATTTATTATATATGACTGAACAATGGTATCAGAGTCGATATGATCGACTAATTATAATGAAAGTACTCATGAGTCATGACAGTGTTGATGTTGAGTGTAAATGACTATGCAAATATATATAGATGAAATCCGCGTACGGCGGAGAAAACTCACATGATTGGATGAACTCTTGTTTGTTTAAGGGGTAGATTGTTTGTATATCATATAAGCAAGATGATTATATAAATTAATGCCTTAATATTTTAGGTTAAAATTTAGTGTCTAATTTCATTTGTGTGATTGGTGTTAGTTCAATCACCTGATCCCTTTAAGCTCTCATCATGTCTTAACAATTGTTAGTAAGTCCTTTTTCGATCTAACCGTAAAGTAGACAAGTTCTTAATTGTGATCCTCCCTATAAAATACCTGAACCATTAATTTTCATCATTTTTTATTTTAATTGAACAAAAGATTTGCTAGAATTTTTTTAGGGAATTCAAGTTTGAATTTGGCTGAACAATCTTTATGTCATACTTTACTTTTCTCACGGCTGAACTCTGGTTTATTAAGAATCATTCATCTAGAAATTAGAGGGTTAATCCAAAGAAAACAGATTCTTAGAAATTACAACTATACAATTTCAATTTTTTTAAGGGAATACTATACAAATTTGTTTCCTTTTTTCTTTTGGTGAAGTACAAAATTCTTTAGAAAATAGTAAACTTTTGGTAAAGTAAACTTTTGGTAAATTACAAAATTCTTCAGAAAATAGTAAATTGTTGGAACAATTTTTACCTCAGACTTTACTTTTCTCCTAATCAAACCGATTTTTAGAAATTACTAGACAAAATTGTTTCATAGTAATTTTAACTAAACAAATAAATCATACTAGAAGAATATGTATATCCTAAGAATATTACCAACTTTTTTGTCAAAAAAATAAAAAATATTACCAACGACATGCACATTAGCTTTCTAAGTGTAGAAAGCAAGACAAGACAGTCCAAAGAGCTCTCTTGGTTCAACCTAATCCGAAAACAATAACAACATAATAGCATTCAACACACACTAGTAAATATCGCCCATCATTGATCAAAGTTTTTTATATACATTTATCTATATTTTCCAATTAACATAGAAAAAAAACTTTATATAGTTTCCAATTAATAAATTTGTCACACATGAGGTAGAGTAGCCTAACAAACCTGGAAGTCATGGATACAACTCAAATTGAAAAAATATATGTTGCAGTTGGCTATGATGTGTTAGATGGATTTCAAACATTGGATTGGGCTCTCAAGAAATGGAATTCTCATCCAAATATTTCTATAATCATTTTACATGTCAAATACAACTCTTCCAATGATCATGTTTATACCCTCCGTAAGTTTCTTGTTTGTGTCTAAGTAAAAATAAATAAAAAAATTTCGTCATTTATATTTTGTGATTTTATTATTTGCAGTTGGAAAACTCCCTGCAAAAGGTGCATGTGAAGAGACACTAGAACGTATAAGGAAATATGAGGAAACCATAATCAACAAGCTACTCTCCAAGTATATAGCTATATGTGACAAAGTGAGGAAATTTTATATTTTCAAATGAAAAGAACTTTGCTTAAATGATTTCCTCAAATTAATGTATTTAATTTTATCTCTTCCTACATATTGCAGATTCCAGCTGAAACATTTGAGGTTGAGAAATTTGATGAACCAATGCAGAACATCACTATAGACCTGATCTTTGGTCTCGGAATAACGAAATTGGTCATCGGATTTTCATTCATGAGACCTTCCTTGTACTCTTTCTATCTATAATATTTCACTAATATTAATGTTTGTGCATGGAACTCTTCAATGATTCTCCTTATACTTTCATCTTGTATAGGAAATCTAAAGATGCCATGAACGGATTATTCTATGTTCATCAGCACAAGCCAGATTTCTGTGAGTTATTCATTATCTGTGGAGGGAAACAAGTTTCACCAAGAGTGAAAAACGATGAGATAACCATGGAGGATGATAGTGGGGTCAAGGTTGCCAAAATGAGAGATAAGACAAGTTTTAAATATTGGATAGAAAGAATGTTTTGTGATAAAACCATTGATTCCAACCAAAGAAGTTCTAGCAGATCACCAACTACCTCAACAAGTTTGGAGTCTCATCTTGACCAAAATCAGTGGGAACTTTATATGCAAGAAATTGACAATTATTTACAAGAGTTAATGTCCTTAAATTTGGATGAAGGAAGTTTTGGACAAGACAATGATGATTCCTTCTTAAGTCCAATTGAGCCATATGTCCAACAACTTAAAAATTCCAATAATAAGGTAACCAAAACTACGATAGATATCATTTTGAGAGTTTCTTTTCTCACCACTACATATACTTCAAAAGTATATTTACAAAAAAATACACTTCTTTAAGCCTCGCCCTCGCTACTAAAAAAACTTTCCTTGTTGGTCAAAAGTGTGCATTAGAATCGCACACATTTTTCGTAAGTGTGCATCAAAATGACATAAATTTAGTGATGTTTTTGAATGTATACATGCAAATTGATGTTGAGGGTGAGAATGTATCTTGCTTATATTATGTAACATTTACATGCTAAACTTATAAAGAAATTGTTACCCTAATTTGGTACAAACTCAGAGTGCTGAAGAAAAATTGGAGATTGTGATTGATAAACTGAATGAAGCTTATAATACAATCCAAATGGAAAGAAAAGAAGAAAAGGACAATTTGGAGAGACATGCAAAAGCTGAATGGGCGATTTATATATGCAGTCGTCGGGTAATAATATTCATATATCAATTATGCTTATTTTAGTTCCTATAAAATTACGACTTTTTAAATTTAGTCACTATAAATTTAATTCAATTGTAGTTTATAGTTTAAAAAAAAAATACAAAATTGAGTGTTTATAAGTTATGTATTTAGTCACTTTAAAAGCAAAATTGAAACTAATTAAAATTGCTCAAAATTTATGTAGGGAGGGTGAATTTTGTTAGGACTAAATATATTTAATTGACTTAGATTCTTATCACAAAAAGCATCATATTACAGGAAGAAGAACTTGAATATCTAAAAAGTGAAGAAGTGACAAAAAGGGAAGAGCTAAAGAAGGAACTTAATGTAGAAAAAGATCAAATTTATTATATTAGAATGTATGTTGAAGAAAGCAAACAAAGGCTTAGCTCACTGCAAGATCTACAACTTGACCTAAAAAATAAACTTAATGTTTCTACATTGCAAGTTTCAGAATGTGAAACCAAACTAGAGAAACTAATGACTGAAAGGACAAAGATGTTAATGGAGATAGATGAGTTGAGTAGACAAAGAGATGTGTTTAACAAAAGGATTAAATTTTTCAAAGAAAAAGATGCCACAGAAATGTGTAATAAACTAATAGAGAATGGTTGTAGTTTAAGAGAGTACACAAAGGAAGAGATCATAATGGCCAGTCACAATTTTTCAGAACACTTTAGGTTGAAATGTGGTGGGGATTGGAGTAATGTTTATAGAGGACACATTGATCATTCCAATGTTGCAATCAAGATGCTTCATTCTAATCTTGCCTTGTCCCAACATGATTTCCAAGCTAAGGTAAAAAAAAGGTTTTCTAATTTGTATTATACATCATTAGAAAAGTTTCATTCACATGCCTTAACATTAATACATTAAACTGTTTATAGTTAAACTTTTCTGAGGTTAAAATTAAACTGTTATAGTTGAGGTCACTTGGTAGTATTCGACATCCTCATCTGGTTGCTATACTGGGATTCTGCTCTGAGCCCAAATGCTTAGTTTTGGAATACATGCAAAACGGCAGTTTGGAAGAAAAGCTACCTTGCAAGACAAGAAAAAACTCCATAAGCTGGCAAGATTGCATAAAGATAGCCATAGAAGTTTGTTCTGGGCTGGGCTTTCTGAACTCATTTCAGCCCAGGCCCATTACTCATTGTCATATTTCTCCATCCAACATCCTCCTAGACAACAATCTTGTTGCAAAGATTAAACTGTTTTGTCTTCATGAGTGCAATAAAGAATGTAATGTTGGATCAGATATGAAGGCAATAGGGGTTTTGTTGTTATATTTATTGACTGGAAGAGGAAATTGGATGACAATGGATATTGAGGCTTTTTTTGATGAGATTGGTGAAGAATGGCCATTGGATGTAGCAAGAGAACTATTGAGCTTAGCAATGAGATGCATGTGCATAAATTGTGAGTCCAATGAAGAAATGAGTATAACAAGTGTCATGGAGGAACTTAATGAGATCAAAAGAAAGGGTTGTGACTCCAATAAAGTGCCTAATGTTTTTCTATGTCCAATCCTTCAAGTTAGTCTCCAAATCTATATATTTATTCTTATGCTTATATATTTTGATAATGAAAATGCTTTTTAGGTTACCCTTTAACTTAAGGTTATAACTTTTGTGATGCTTGGTGCAGAAGGTAATGAGAAATCCACACATAGCAGCAGATGGATTTTCTTATGAGCTAGAAGCAATAGAACAGTGGCTGCAATCTGGGAATGAACTATCACCCAAAAACTTGAGGCTGAAGAACACATTACTCTTCCCTAATCATAACCTCCGTTCCCTAATTCAGTTCTGGCAAGCAAGAAATCAGCTGAAGTTGTAAAATAGACACAACAATAAAACACTTAAATGTATTCTTCAAAAAAAAAATAAAAAATGTAGTTTTAGTCTTACTATTTTGCCTCATTCGTGATTTTTCTCCCCATATATCTAAATATATTATAATTTCCGTCCTTTGCCATATTTTTCTCCTCATTCGTGTTTTTTATGCTGAATTGAATTTTGATGATTCGACAAGTGAGATGTTTATGTGACAACTCAGCATGTAACATGACACTTTCTAGGTTGATTATTTCTTTATTTTGATAGGAGGTGGTGCATTATTACTTAACAACTAATTATCATCATTTTTTCAAAATATATGTTAATCTATATCACAAAAGTAACAAAATTTGATGTTAAACGTTGTTTGGGAGGATCTCATTTAATAACTTGTTTCCATGTCATTAACTTTGTTGTCATATAGATGTCTTACTTGGCAAACCATTAAAAAAAAAACCTCGAAATACATAGGTCGGGAAAATGTCATTTTCAAAATTGAGGAACTAAATTTGTGGATTTAGAAATAAGTGGACCGAGATTATAAATGAGGCAAAACTGGGGTAATATTAGGGGTGTTCAAAACCGAACCAATCCAATAGAAAAACTGCAAACTGAACCAACCCAAACCAAAACCGCAAAAAACTGCATTTGATTTGTATGTATTCGGAACACTTTTTTACTCAATTGCATGGTTTGGTTTGCGGTTTTCATTTTATCAACCGAACTAAACCAAACCAAACCGCAACATAATAAAAACACTAATTAAATTTATGTCACCTAGACCAATACTCATAGAAACTCAATGAAAACTTTTATAAAATGACATATTTTTTCTCTTGTTAAGTTTCTTCTTTACTTTTTATTTCAAAAATGTATTTATATGCTATTTGAACTTTTAGAAAATGATAAACACTTAGTATTTTAATTTTTGTCCACGTTTTTAATTTGGTTTATGTTGTTTGGTTGAAAATGTAATGTGGAATGATATTAAAACATTGTGGAAAACATTGTTGAAAATATGTTGTGTTTTACCTTTTTAACTTAATTTTAATATTGAAAACAAAAAATTGTATTGTCTCGAAAAAACCGCACCAACCGATCCAACCCAAACCGCATTGATTTGGTTTGGTTTGGTTCGGATTGTATTTTAAAAGTCAACCGAACTAAACCAAATCGCATGTTTTTTTATCTTGCAGTTCGAATGACTTTTTATCTCAAAACCAAACTAAACTGCACCGCAAACACTCCTAGGTAATTTTACATTTAAGCCTAAATTAGGCTATGCTTAAAAGTTTATAAACAGAAAAACCTATGCTTAAAAGGGTGTAATTTTCATGTAATGGTGGATTAATTTGACCATAGGCATTGCAACTTTTTCCGTCAATGACAGCACTATAGTTTATCCAATGACTGGTTACTAAGTTTTCTATTAAAAGGGGTCGAAAATACGGTTATAAACATTGCTTAATACGTTTTAGAAACCACATCGAACACTAAAATGACGGTCAATTCTCTGCTTCTGATTTTTTTTCTTTTTGACAAAAATAAATGATATTCATTCATTCAAATTGATAGAGTACATGATACAATACAAATCTAAATTCGCTAAAAACAAAAAGGATGAATTTGTGAACAAACTCATAACATCCATGTTAAAAGCATAAAGCGGCAAAGTACATATGCCTACAAATATGACTAATATGACTATATTCATGTCTTCGGATCTGCAACGTTGACGACACCAAAGTCATTGTCATTGATCGGATCTGCACTTGTTCAAAGCTAATCTTTCAACCTGAATCAAATAAACACCGCACTAAAACGGGAAATCACTAATATGACTATATTCATGTCTCTGGAATACTCATGTTTCAAGATCTGCAACGTTGACGACGCCAAAGTCATTGTCATTGATCGGATCTGCACTTGCTCAAAGCTAATCTTTCAACCTGAATCAAATAAACACCGCACTAAGACAAGAAATCAAAAACACACCGCACAAAGACGGGAAATCAAAACAAACAGAGTCGTTCAGAGACGATGAAATCACAAAAACAAACGAAAGAAAACAGAAAATATGTGAAATCACTTGTTCAATTAGGACAGAAGGAAAAACAATTCAGAGGGGTGATTTTTGTGTCAAAATTGACCCTCAATCACCCCTCTAAAAAGAAGAAAAAGAAAAGGTGATAGCTAGGGTTTGAGAAGGAGAGAAGAGAGAGGGGAAGAATGGGGAGAGAGGGAGAAGGTTAAACATGTCTTAAATTTCTTGTAATTTACCATTATTCAGTAAACTTTCAGACACTTTACTTTTATGCACATTTAAATTTCATGCACTTTACTTTTTTGCACATTTACATTTTTGCACTTAATTTTTCAAATCCATTCGCATTTCTTTCACTTTAAGTTTTCAGTTGATATACTTTTATGTATTTTATTTTTCAAACTTTACGTTTTTTAACATATGTTTTTACACCCTCAACACTTCACATTTCAAACTCTTGCGTAAAATTTTCACACACAAATAATGCATTTTTCTATATTAAATTTTTTTATTGTTCGTTTTTTCAAAGCATTCATTTTATCCTCATATCGCATCACTTCTTACCTTCAACACCTAGTTTACACTTTTAAATTCGTGCAGTTGATTACTTTTAACCTTTTCAAAACCTCATATTATACTTTTTCTTTGTTGATAATTATTGATAAATACTCATATTTCAATAATATAAAAATATAAAACAACAGTTATTGCATACAGGGATATTGCATATTATATGCAAATGCCGAAGTTCGAACCCCAGACATTCCACTTCTGCACAATTAAATTGTGTGAGCTCTATCCACTAAACTACTTGAAGAAAAAAAAATTAACTATCATATCTAAATGTCTCATTAAATATAGATTAAGATACATAACACAACTATCACATATATTATGTTCGTTATTCTGATCACCAAACAAACTATAAATATATTTATATGCCCTAATTTTCATCGTACTATATAACATAACCCATGTTTTTCCGGGCACTATCGTGCTCGTCTGTCCGCTCTTTTTACTGCGCTAATGATAAGTGCCAAGAAGTAGTAATTCTGATGGAGATTTATGGCACTTTTTGTAACTTGTTATGCAAGTTATCAAGGAAAAAACCCAAGAGTTAATTGAATTTTATCCATTCACGCTTTATGTATCTTACTTGACCTAATTGTGCAGGAAAATGACTCAAGACACTGGGCAAAGATGGAAAACAAGCAACCAAGTGCAACAAGGCAAAAAT
>Ga0228711_1002694_pt1 | contig 27408 bp, 6 predicted proteins | sample MedpolnodulmetaG_2_FD_177996 | JGI IMG/M metagenome (GOLD analysis project Ga0228711, IMG submission 177996) | Root nodule microbial communities from Medicago polymorpha collected in Santa Monica, California, United States - brown nodules | ecosystem: Host-associated > Plants > Roots > Nodule... | reverse complement strand
CGAAGTTTTTAACAAAAAAAAAAAAAAAAAACGACTATATTTTATACGAATCAAACTTTTACGGGTATTTCTGTTGTAATAAAATTAATGAGTTCTGAAATTTCTATAGCTTAATTTGTCCAAATTTCATTATCCTTGATATTCTTTCCTTTTATTTTCAAATCATTTTAATTTTGAAGTCAATCTTTTTCCTAATTCAGTACTAAAATATCTTGATCATTCAAGATCAATTAGACCCTTGTTTCCTTTTTTGTTCGCGTGATCTTTTCAAAAATATTCAATATATTTACAAAAAAATTTATAAATATTGAGATTGTTTAATTTTTTATTTTTTTTAAATAAGATGCACATTTATTAATTTTATCAACAATACACGGTAACGTGCCAAAAAATTTATGGTGGTTACAAGAGTACTAAATTTGTCGTCAAGTGATGATGGGGAAAATTATTAGAATTTTCTATGTGACTATTGCGAATATGATTAGAATTATGTAACCGTTGTTTTAAGATTTTTGTAGATTCTGATTTTTTTTTTAATAAAAATTGTAACAAATGACTGCAATACTCTTAAAATTGATAAAAATATTTTAAAATTAAGTATTTTTTTCTTCAAAAAGCTATGACAAAGGACCTCTTATAATAATTTTTATTTTATCCTGTAATAAACGAGGCATATGAGGTCGTTTGTTATAACATTTTTTAAGATAAAAAATTACTTTCTTTTTTGAAAAAAAAAAAAGAAGTATTGTATCTATTTGTCACACCTTTAAAAAAAAAATCTGAATCGACAAAAAATTTAAAAATAACTTCAAATGAAAAGTTGTAAAGAGTAGCTTTCAAAAAATAGATATTTTCATAGAAGATATAAAATAAATATCAAAAGATGGAGGTAGTTTTGGAACAAAAAAATCCCTTTCATATATTCATATAGTTGTATCCCATCAAACTAAATTATTTTGTTAAAAAGTGATTTTTATTATGATAAACAAACACAAAATTGATTCATATTTTTTAAAAATTCTCTAAATTATTGAATGTCAAAATCACTTTTTTTAACCTATTTTTTATAGGTTAGATTTAGTCGGTTTTTTTTTATCTTCATGTCGATCCTAACATTTCGGTGGTTAAGATGAAGAGATTAGGTTGGGGGTGAGGGAGAATGGTGAGCTTGGAGGAGGAGACTACGGAGGAAGATGATTTAGTGGAGGAGTGTTGTTATTTGTTGGATAATATTATTTTGCATGATTCGGTTAAGGATTCTTGGTTCTGGAAACTCGATGTAGTTCATGGTTATTCGGTAAAGGGTGATAACAACACTCCCCCACATTTCAGTGGTTAAGATGAAGAGATTATAGATTGGAGGGTTGAGGGAGAATGGTGGGCTTGGAGGAGGAGACTGTGTAGGAAGAGGATTTGGTGGGGGAGTGTTGATATTTGTTGGATAATATTATTTTGTAGAATTATGTTGAGGATTCTTGGTTCTGGAAACACGATCTAGTTCATGGTTATTCGGTAAAGGGTGTTTTCAACCTGCTAACTACTAATGACCTGCAATCTTAAGCGATGTTTACTGTAATCATTTGGAATAAGGCGTGCCTCTCAAAGTATCTATTTTTGCATGGAGATTGCTTAATAAAAGACTTCAAACTAAGGATAAGTTGGCTCAACATGGAGTTCTTCATCAAAGGTCGCTTTTATGCTCGGGTGGCTACGGAAAGGAGGGACCGGTCAATCATGTGTTCGTGGTGTGTGATTATTTTGGAAACGTCTAGTGGTCAATTTTGTAGTGGTTGGGGATCTCTAGTGTACTTTCCTATGATATTAGTATGCATGTTTCCCAGTTTGTTGGAGTTCATCTTTTTAGGAAGGATACTCGTACATGTTTTCAAATGATTTGGCTAGCTATTATTTGGATCATTTGGAAGGAGCGTAACCTTCATACTTTTCAAAACAAACAACCATATATCGCTTAAATGGTTGTCAGGGTGAAGCTTCATTCATGGTAGTGGCTTAAGGCGTATATCTCTCATCTCTATTTGAATTCCATGCATGATGGACCAACCCGCTTGTTTGTTTAGGTTATTCCACCATCTAATGTCGCTCATTGAATTATGTTTTTTTTTTTTATTCTCTTTGTCTTTTGTGATGCATTGTTATGATTCCTTGGTACACACCTTCTACTTAACTTGGAGGAATCTTTCTTCTTTGTAATATTTATAGGGCTCTTTTAACTTCTTCAGAAGAAAAAAAAAATGAACCCTATATTTTGTTGAACCAAAAATAATTGGGTACTCTAATGTGTATTAAAGTGTACAATACCTTATAATTAAATTCTGACTTTAAAATCAACTTTTTGGTTCTAAAACACCAAAAAATTAGTCGCTATTTAATTAGTTTTTTTTACGAACGCTACTTAATTAGTTAAATTGATTTTTTTTTTATGTATGTTCTAAATAATAATAAGAGAAATTATAGTAATTACAATTTAATATAAAAAATAAATCATGTACATAATACATATTTATTACTTATAAATTTATAAAACTATAAATATTTATCAATGATGTATAAAAAATATGAGACTTGTTAACATCATCTTTATCATTCATAAGATTTTTATTATTAGTAATCTTTTGATATATTTTTAGTCAACCCACTTTATAATATTTATTAACAACTATTTCAATATTTTTATCATTATCGTCATCTTGATCATTACTCTTTCCTTCCTAAATTATAAGTCTCTTTGAAAAAAAAATTATACCAAATTATAAGTTACTTTTACAATGCAAATGAAATATTAATGTTATTTTTTCTATTATACCCATAACTATTATACCCATTAATGTTACTCCCTCATTTTCATTTCTTTAATTTATCTTTTACATACCATTTACTAAAGACAATTTGGTAAAATAACTCATAATATCTCTTTTCCATATAAAATTAATTATATTTCTTAATACGTATAAAATGCTCAAAATATTTTATAATATAGGTTGAAGAGAGTAATTTTTTTCTTTTCATTTCATAATTCAAATAAAACTATAAATTTAACATATAACTCAAGCTTCAACACTAAACTTCTTTAATAATATACATATAAAAAATTCACGTTTCAAACGTTCAAGCATGGGTAATGTGCTTAGCACAAATCTCTTATAGATTATTATTTGCGGTAATAGTCATTTTGGTCCCTGAATATATTTTGAATAGTCACAATAGTCTTTCAATGTATCAGAATTTTAAAATAGTCTTTAATTGTGTACTTCGTTAGTCAAAATAGTCTTTGACATTAAAAAATTTTGATATTGTGACTAAACCTTATATGTTTATGGACTAAAATGACTATTACCGTTTATTTTTTTAAGGGAAATTATATAATATTTATTGCATTGAAAATTGTGTAATTAATCCATGAAAAGTCAGTCCTTCTGAGCTTAACTCAGTTGGTAATGACAATGCATAATATATGAAAGGTCTAGGGTTCGAGCTTCGGCCACTATAAAAAGAAGTTTATTTTTTCTAGTAATAACTTTTTTTCATATCCGTAACCAAAGCCCCGGACATTGGTTAATATGACGTTTTCTTAATGATAAATAATTACTCTCTCCGTTCTAAAATATAAGTAAAAATAGGTAAAATTAATGTATCTGATCCAAATTTTGAAACACATGCATTAACAATCAATTTTTATTTTCATTATTGGAATTTTAGGAATGAGGAGTAATTGTTTTTAATAAATAGTATTTACTTTCCGTGGAATTACATGATGAGAAACTCAAAACCCTACAAAAACATAGAAACTGCGCAGCCAGCCGCAAGAAGCACTGATCCAAACGGAGACGCGAAGAAGCAATTTCTCAAGTAAGCGATTTTCTTTTTCCTTTTCATATGAGAATTGCGTTCCAGAAGCAATTCTGCCACGATAGCCTTCCTGCAAAAGGCATCGCATCAAATAATTAAACGGCACAATTGACACCTTAGACGACAGATTTGTGATTATATGTTTTGAGTTGCGACTGTGTAAAACTTGTGAATGTGTTGCAAAACTTGTGATTACTTTGTATAATTTGTTTATGACTTGAGATTCTGTTGAATTTGATGTTTGTATACAACTCTATAGTTTATAACGGACAAAATTTTCTTTTAGTCTTGTGCATTTAGAGATCTTACTTATGGGTTGAGTTTTATTTTTCAGGTGAAATCCATATATAGGAAGGAAGACACCCATCCATGATCTCATCTTTTCCAATTCTAAGTCTATCCATATACATTCTGAGATAGATTTAGAATTGGAAAAGCTAAGGTCCATGGAATGGATTAAAATTAGCGAAGTTTCCAAGCGAAAGCTGAAGATGCAAACAAGGATGAAGAGGCTGCAGATGCTGCGGACGCTTTTGCGGAAGCTGAACCCCTCAGATTAGTCAGATCTGGAGTTTTAAAACATAAATAGGTAAAACTGAATTTTTAAAAAAAAAAAAAATGATATTTGTCTCCACAATTGATGATATTTTGAGATTTTGATTTGGAATTTTTTTGCCTCTTGTGGGAGCCTCGTGTTTAGCGCTGGATTGGTAAATGGATATCACTTGTTCTGTGCATAAATTATGAGAAACTATCCTTTTTTATTGTCCTAGAATTGTATAGAAGAAAATGTAAGAAATATGAAAAGAAAATTAACAAATAACATGGAATGAGTTGTTTTTATGTTTTACATATATGGGAATGCCAATTTTATTTGTTTTTCTATAAAACCTCCTTGCGAGAGCACAAAGCACATGTCTTCTCAAAACCGATCATCTTAATTGATTAGAAGTGTGAATTGCTTGTGGAGGGATTTATCATTTTGGAGACGGTCTATATTAGGTATTTCAGTGATTATTTGGTATTTCTATCAAACTAGACCCTGACCCGTGCGATGCATGTATAACATTTCAATAAAGACTACAATGAGCAAAGTGCACAGAAGCTGGAACTCATTATATAAAATTTAAACAATGAGCTAATTAAATAGTTCAAAATACACAGACTTTTGGGTTTAGATTGCGAAGGAGAAAGGAGAAAAAAGGATTCAAAACCGGAAAGAAAGGAAAAGGATTTAATTGGATTTTTGAAAAGGAGTTTAATATTGAATATCATGTAGTGGTAGACAAATGATATCACAAAAACAGTAATTGGCTTGTTGGTCAAAATGCTTTCAAGTAACCAATATGGTGTGGGTTTGAATCTTTGGAGAGAATCTTTTTCATAAATATTTTTCAAATCCCTTAAAAAAGGCGAGATTAAGGTTAATCAGGACTGTTTAACATTTATATTTATATATATTAAGATTAAGATAGATGTGGTATTTTTTATTTATTTTTTTGCATATTTAAAATTTGTCGATGATCTCAGGCTGATTAAATTGTGAAGAATGAGTCTTGAGGAGCATGATCTGTAGCGTGGACAGATAGTCAGATTCTTATTAATCGTTTGCTGGCAATTTTATTTATGGAAAGTGACTAAAGATTATTATGACGAACTAGACCTTGAAATATCCTTGTTGTCGTCGATAGGAACATTGTTTCAATCTTTTGTTGAAATTTTTTGAGAGCAGGTTTTGTTGTAATTTTTTGAGAGCAGGTGTTTCCATCCAGATGTTTAGATGAATTTTAATCTCTTGTATTTGTTGGATTTGCGTTAAATTTAGGAGGGTGTATTGGATTAGGATTTTAAAGGACAATTTTTGTTTAAAAAAAGTTTTGAGGATTTTAAAAGACTTTGCATGATTTTAATGACTTTGATGATTTTAAAAGACTTTGCAGGATTTAACTCATAAGATTTTAAAGGATTTGAAATGATTTTATGGATTTCAAAAGATTTCAACAAATTTTATGAATTTTAAGGACTCATCGAAAAAAAATGATCATAACACACTCTCTTTTTCAAAATCTCTATGCAGACTCTTTTATTTATTTAACTTTTTTTTTTTGTTGAGAGAGAGAAAGAGAGACCTTTAGGGGTATTTTTGTCTGTTCACGTCAAAATTTGTTGAGTCACACTGCCACGTTATCAAATTACTGACGTGACAATGATTAAGTGGGGAGAGGGACGAATTTTTGAATGATCAAATTTTGTAGTGGCAAAATCCAAGGATTAGTAAATTCAAGAACCAAATTTTAAATGACCCTTATTTGTAGAGATTAAACACATATAAAAGCCCAATTAATTTACTAATTCAAATCCTATTAAAAAAGATTGTCTGCATTTAATGTCCAACAATGTCATTGTCTTGAATATACATGGAGATAACCTATGTGACAATGTCTTGAATATACATGGAAATAACCTATATGAAAAGAAAAAAAGAAATACTAATTTAAGTAATGATATGCAAAAATGTTACAATAAAGAGATCTTATAAATTAGTTTGAAATAGCATGGATGTTAGTTGTTTGGGTATTCAACTTGTTTAAGTTAGAAGTTGAAAGAGCTGAAGGAGTTATTAGATTCGGGATCAATGTCAGATGAAGAGAAAAATACTAACATAATAATCAACTTTAATGGCTTGAATTTTGTTTCGTCCGCCAACATGGAGTGCCAAAACTTGTTGAAGTAACATTATTTTAGGAGCCCAATGTAAATAAATAGTTTTAATACATACAAATATAAATAAAATATTAGTATGTTAGATAAAATTGAGGGATTCAATACGAGTTTTTAAAGTTTTAGTGTATAAATTAAGTGAACTGCTCTAAGATGGTGTGACTTTAATCGGACCCACATAATAACTTTGGGTGAGTTCACTATGCTACATGGCAAATTACAATGCATACTGCAATGCATACAGTATACAGTAGTAGGAATGCAAATTACAATATTAGTTTTGTTCGAATGTCACTCAAGGCAACAGTTGACCCAATGAACGCGTAATGTACTGTAAGTCAAGCAATATATATGTATAAATGTTCTTGGAATGTGAAAAGGAATACCAAGTAAACAAAAATGTTACAAGTGGAATTTCATGCTAAGGTCACGTTTGAACTCTTCAAAGTCAAGGTCATCGTTGTTGTGTATGCGTGAGACTATACCAAACCAATCTCATGAGCCATGTGATTTTAATACCTTTATTTACATTATGATATTCCCATTTAGATTTCGGACTCAAATATATAAAATATGTATTAGGTTTAGACTCAATTATTATTAATTTTAGCAATTGGTCAAAATATAAGTGTTGACAAATCTGACACTAAAATACATACATATAGCTAAAGACACAGAACATAACTCAATTGGTAGAGACATCGTGTTATATATGCAGTATGCCAAGTTTCGAACCCCGTATTCTTCGTCTATTGACCCAAGAAAAGGAAAGTGTTATATAGAATACAAAGTTTTGATCAAATACTATAGAGTATGTGATTTAGTTACCATAAATATATAAGCTTGACTACTACCAAATCAACACATATTGTAATGGCTTTTCAATCCAAGAACCTTCACTTTGTCTTGGTTCCATTATTTGCTCAAGGCCACATGATCCCAATGATAGACATGGCAAGAATCTTAGCAGAGAAAAATGTGATGGTGACTTTAGTCACAACACCTCAAAACACTTCAAGATTTCACAACACAATTCAAAGAGCAACAAAATCAGGCCTTCCACTTCACCTCCTTGAAATCCCATTTCCATGTCAAAAAGTTCAACTTCCATTAGGCTGCGAAAATCTTGATACTTTGCCATCAAGAAACCTACTCAGAAACTTCTACAATGCACTTCACATGCTTCAAGAGCCTTTAGATAATTACCTGAAAAACCATACTTTTCCACCAAGTTGCATTATATCAGATAAATGCATCTCTTGGACAATCTTAACAGCACAGAAGTTCAATATTCCAAGACTTGTTTTCCATGGCATGTCTTGTTTCTCATTACTCAGCTCCTATAACATCAAACTACACAATGCTCATTGTTCTGTTGACTCCGACTCCGATCCTTTCGTGATTCCTGGAGTTATGCCTCAAAGGATTGAGATAACAAGAGCACAACTTCCAGGAACATTTGTTGCTCTTCCTGATCTTGATGACTATAGAAAAAAAATGCATGAAGCTGAAATGTCTTCTTATGGAATTGTTGTAAATAGCTTTGAGGAATTAGAACAAGGGTGTGCTAAAGAGTATGAGAAAGTCATGAACAAGAGAGTTTATTGCATAGGTCCAGTTTCTTTATGCAATAAAAAGAATTTGGATAAATTTGAGAGAGGAAATAAATCTTCTATTGAAGAGAAACAATGCTTGGAATGGCTTAACTTAATGGAAACAAGGTCAGTTATTTATGTTTGCCTTGGTAGCTTATGTAGGCTTGTTTCATCACAATTAATAGAAATTGGATTAGGCTTAGAATCATCAAATAGCCCATTTATTTGGGTGGTTACAAATAATGGTGAAAATTATTTTGAGTTAGAAAATTGGTTAGTAAAGGAAAATTTTGAGGAAAGGGTTAAAGGGAGAGGACTTTTGATTAAAGGATGGGCACCACAAATTTTAATACTTTCTCACCCTTCAATTGGAGGATTCTTGACACATTGTGGATGGAATTCAACAATTGAAGGTGTATGCTTTGGGGTGCCAATGATTACATGGCCTTTATTTGCTGAACAATTTTTAAATGAAAAATATATTGTGCAAGTTTTGAAGATTGGAGTTAGAATTGGTGTTGAGGTTCCAGTAAGGTTTGGTGATGAAAAGAAAGCTGGGGTGTTGGTGAAGAAAAGTAGAATTGTTGAAGTTATAGAGATGTGTATGGAGGGAGGTGTAGAGGGAGAAAAGAGGAGGTGTAGAGCAAAAGAACTTGCAAACATGGCTACAAAGACTTTAAAGGTGGATGAAGGCTCTTCTTACTTCAACATTTCATGCTTAATTCAGGATATTTTAGAGCATCAATCTACTAAAAATTAGTAGAGTCTTTTTGAGTGATCAACTTTGTTTTCTTATATTGATGAGATGAGTTTAGATCTTTGTTGAAAAAAAGGATCTCTCCATTTTTTCCCTCATTTTCTTTATATAGCCAATTGACTTTTTCTTTCTTCTTATTTTGAATGAATGGTAGGGATTTTAATGGAGCCTATGTCCCAATATATGATCCATTCCATTCCCCTCTATTGATGAAGAAAATAGATTTTGCTATAGGCAATTATTCTCTTTTTCTGTAATATATTTTCTCCAAGAGTGATAGTAAAACACTTTCCAACACAATCTTGTTAATAGTTAAAATTTACATGGATATCACGAAATTATGTGCATCCCATCTAAATTTGGTGAAACTCATTTAAACGTTAATCAATAAAAAATAAGTATTGCAAAATACATGTTAAAGAATGTTTTTTTTTTGTGCGCATATATGACAACAAATGTGTTGCTAATGTTATTCTATATGCTTTTGTTACAATAAGTTATTGATAGTGTGTGTGCATGTAAATGTTATATTTAATGACTCTAACTATCATTGAGAAACAAAGGAACAAACAATTCTTACATACTTTCAAATTTCAAAGTCCATACAAGGACTCCACATTCAAACATCAAATGGAACAAAGAACACATAGAATGTCATGAATCATTCACCATTTATTATAATATATAATAAATAAACAAGCAAGCAATAAAGCATAGCAATTTTTAGAAGAAAAAAAACATAAAACAAAGAAGCAATACTTCAAAAATCAAATGGTTTAACATGCATGATATCTTCAATTAGCTTCAACATGTTGAGGTAAGAAGATCCACCTTCTTCAATAGCCTTCTTTCCCATATCAGCATACTTCCTAGCTATTTCCCTCCTCTCATTTTTCTCTTCACCTTCACCCATCACCTTCTCTATAGCCTCTCTAACATTTTCCCTACTTACTTGAAAACCATCACCAAACTCATCTTCATCTCCAAAATGCACAGCATTTTCAACTCCCACCCTTACACCAGTCTCAATCACTTGCACAACCAACTTCTCATTATAAAACTGATCAGAAAACATAGGAAATGTTATCAATGGTACACCAGCACATATAGCTTCTAATGTTGAATTCCATCCACAATGTGTCAAAAATGCACCTATTGCTCTATGTGACAATATCAAAACTTGTGGAGCCCAACCCCTAACCAAAATTCCTCTCCCTTTAACCCTCTCTTCAAATCCATCTTCTAATAGCCACTTTTCCATTTCACCCCACTTATATGCTTTTCTCACCACCCAAATGAATGGTCTATTAGTAGCTTCTAATCCCAAACCAATTTCTATCAATTGTTTTGGTGTTACACGGTTAAGACTACCAAGGCAAACATAAATTACAGAGTTTTGAGACCATGAATCAAGCCAATTCACATACTCATTTGCATCAATAAAATTTTTACTACCTCTCTGAGCTTTTTCTATATCATCTTTATTTGATAATGAAACTGGACCAACACACCATACCTTATGTCCTGTAACCTTTTGATACTCTTCAACATAACCATCTTCCAACTCTTCAAAACTATTCACCACTATCCCATATGCTTCAACTTCCGAATCCCTTATTCGTTGACGCAAATCATTCAACAATTGATTCGGGCCAGGCTTGAATATCACAGGAAGCTGAGATTTTTTCATTGCAATTCTATGTGGCAATCCAGGGATAACAAATTGATCTGAATCATATAGAGTTTCATAAACCTTAGAAGCATGAATATTATGGTTGCATAAGAGGTTTAAGCAATTAGTACCATCAAATATTATTCTTGGGATTTTGAACTTGATAGATGTATCAGCTAGAGATGGAATATGCTTATCAGATATAATGCAACTTGGAAATGGTTCTAGCTTTTGAATAAGCTCTTCTATTGGCTTCTGCAAAAGGTTAACAGCTATTAAGAAATTTCCTTTGAGATCCATTGAAGGAAGTGTTTCTAAGCTTTCACATCCCTTAGGAATTCCTGCCTCAGCATTTGGAAAATTTACTTCTAGAAGTTGGATTGGTGAACCTGATTCAATCTCTTTATTGATACTTGTTTTGAATTGGATTGCATTAAGAGGTGTAGTGATTATGGTCACCTTCACATTATGTCTAGCCAATAACTTTGCCATGTCAACCATAGGAAGAATGTGACCTGGTGCCATGAAAGGAATGCATAGAATGTGGAGGTTGCTTAGTGATGTTGAATCCATTGCTAGTTCTTGTGTTATTTTAGGCTGCAAATTTCAATTTGTGATTAGAATCGTTATTGCTTTGTTTTTTGTATATATATTCAAAGTTCAAATATGAAAAAAATGAGAAAATTAAATATTTTTTTGCTAACTTGATATCATATACATTGACTCATATAAAAAAAAATGATATCATACATGAAGTTTAAAGCTAGAATACGTACCATCAAATTCCTGGCCATGAACAACTCTCAAATTGATGAGATATGAGCTTGTACAAAATGCTAGAAATGTTATAGTTCTTGTTTTTTTGGGTCAATAATTTGTTTTATAATTGTTCAGTCAATCAATATTTATTTTGGTATTTGGTATCTTTTATATTAATGTTTTTCCATAAAATAATAAATTTGAATTTCTTAATTCAAGTCCTGACTATTACGTATATAAAAATAATTATATTTTTAATAAAAGTATTTGTTACAACATTTTTTTTTAAGGATACAACATTATCTTTTTATATACTAAAATAATTTATTTATTTTTGTATGTTAGCAATCTGATTCACAGGAAAAAGAGACATGACAATCAGAAGTTTGGTCACGAGATAAGTTATAAAGTATTGCCAAGTATTGTTCTGCACATGAGTTGAATTCGGATTCTCCAAACGATTCATATAGGTCGAACTCTTTAACCACTTAATCTCAATCGATTGGTTTATGAATATTCTTTCTATCGTAGATATTGACATTTTAGAAAAAATATTAAATTAATTGACATTTTTTAAAAATAAAATAAATTTATTTTTCATTTTATTCCGTAATTATGCATTTATGACTATGACCAAAATTTAACCATTATTTTTCTTTTTGACTTGCCATAATTATGATCTTTGACCCTCGTCAAATCTTAACATTTCTTCCGAGCAATGTTATCATTATCATTGATCTCGAACATTTTTTTGGGGTTAATTGTTCAAATTGACCATGTAATATACGTGATGTTTGAAAAATGACCATGCAAAATAAAAAGGCTTAATAAAAAAATTACACACGTGGCATCCACGCCAACGTTGACTTGGTCAAAATTGGTCTGGGGGCCAAAACTGCAAAAGGGGCAGTACTCAAGGGGCTCGATTGTATTTTATTTTGTTTGGGGACCAAAATTGCAACTTCCTAATACTTAGACGACCAAAACTGCTATTAAGCCAAATAAAAAACATATTTTAATCCTAAAATTTGAGATTCTTTTTTATTTTTGACCATATAATATATGCCTAGTCCAAAAAACTGACTTAGAGGTTGAATTTTTCATGATTTTTTCCAAGCGTATTTAGGACGTTAAAATATGGTTTTACACAAAAAAAAAATAGATTTTTCCGATTAGAGAAGAATTCGTTATAAATTTTTATTCCAAATAATTATTAATTTCTTAAACAATTCATGATTAAATTTGTCCATCGCTTAAAAACTCCAAAACTTTATGGTGAAGGTTCAGGCCCAACCCTAACATTTTATGGATCTTAAGCTAAGTTTGAGAAAAAGACTCCTTTATATAAAAGATTATAAATTTTATTTTTTATAAATGATTGATGTGATATGCATTAATCATATTCATAGCGATCACCATAATACGATGTTTTGAAATCCCAACTATGTTGACACTCCAAAACACAACGTGTCAAAATAATCTTGTCTTATATATTATTAATAAAAAAGAATAACAAAACAAAAAATAATAATTCGACGGACAGAACCCAACCCAACAAAGCAAAATAAAACCATAGTAGACATCCTGACAAAAAAAAAACGATAGTAGACATACCAAACTTTATATAAGTTTCATTATCTGATTTGATAATTCAATTGATTTAATACCTCTAAAATATCTCAAAGTACTTCATTATCATTCGTCACCATAAATTCATAATAGTATAAAATACACTTCCCTCGTACCTAGTAACATGGATTTTTTTTATTATTTATATGTCACTTATCAAAAATCACAACAAGACCAAATTTGACGTCACAAACATAAAACTTTCATGATGAAAATCATATTATATCATGAAATCTAAATACAAATTCAAGTTAACTTCAATCTAAAACACCAAAAAACATCCTCAAAATAAAAAACTAATTTGGTATTTGGGAATGAGTAGATATTTTGTGTTTTACGTGTTTGCGTCTGCGATTTATGTTTTACTTCTAAGTTTTGTGTTTTGACTAATGAAATGTTGTGTGTGTGTGTGTGTGTTTATTTCTATATACACCCCCACCATAAAAAAAAAAAAAGAATTTTGCTCTTCACCCAACTGTTTTTGCTCGTTGTCAACTGAAATTCCCATAATGCCCTTGCGTGAGTTAACTCACGCAGAGATTAACACTAGCGTGAGTTAACTCACGCAAGGGTATTTTAGAAATTTCAGTTAGGAGCGAGCCATTTCTGTTGGGTAAAGAGCAGAATTAAAAAAAATAAAATTGGGCCCCTTACGGACATAGCCTCTGGGCCACTGCACCCCCGACCTATGCTTAGGATCGGCCCTGTGAAGGTTCTATTGATGTTCTAACCATGCCTACAAAATTTGACCCGTTGGTATACGTTGGAACAAAATTGCAATTTTTCATGTTTTAATTGAAAAATAAATATAAATTCAAACGTGTTTGAAATGCTATGAAACTTTGCATATCTTTTTCATGTATTTTTATAGATATCTCTGCAAACAATCAACTTAAAATTTGATTTCTAGGTCGAAAAATAAAAATAAATTCAAACGTGTTTGAAATGCTATGAAACTTTGCATATCTTTTTCTTTGTATTTTTATAGATGTCTCTACAAACAATCAACTCAAAATTTCTGTTTTTTCTTCTTCTAGTTTTTGGCGCTTTAAAAAATTATAATTAATTTGTCCCTAGTCGAAAAAGTCTAATTCTTTGTGTAAAGTCATATCTTAACATCCTAACTAACCAGATAAAATCATGAAAAAATCTACTTGTAGGTCACTCTTTTGGACTTCGGTATATTACAAGGTAAAAAAAAAATAATATTAAATTACAGCGTCAGAATGTGTTTTTAATCTTATAATGTTATTTTTTTCGGATTTCATCTAATATTATAGGATGGAATTCAACAATTAACCCTCTTTTTTTTTTTTTTGAGTAAATTAGGACTGTGAACATGTCACGAGAGTTTGGTTTTTTTATTCCAATTTTTCAATCCCTATGTAACAAATGCATCACCACCAGATTGTTTTCCATCATCGGGTCTAAAACTATATATATAAACAAAAACACTACATTTTTTTTCTATATTATACTCTAACTAATTGTCAAATTAATTAGGCTTATTTGATCTATTGGTCCTTTAAATAATTTCAAGTTTTCATTTTGATCCCACAGTTAATAAAATGTATGTTTTAGTCCATCACTTTTTCCTCTATTTGTCAAATAAATCTCAACTGTTAAGTTTAACCCCCAAATATCTATGGTACCATAGATCTTATTAATTTATTTAATTTTAACTATTTGATCTATTTATTAAAACAGGAACAGTTTGATCACTAAGGTTTGTTGTATCATACAGTGAATCATCAACAACTACTTGAAGAAAATGGAGAAAAGATAAATGGTGATGATAATTTCGATTTGGCACGGGAGAGCAACTGTTGTTGATGTGAAAAAAGGGTTGTGGAAGGAGCTGAAAGGTTTGGATAAGAGTTTACCAAGGTTTCTGTGTGGGGCTACAATGACTGATATTGGTGGGAAATTGGTTGTGGTTTGCGAGTGTCAAAGGAATTAGAATGGGAATGGGAAAGGAAAAGAAATGGAGATTTGGTGTGTTGAGATTGATGTGAAGAAGAAGAATAAGGATGGTGAATTATGGGGTGAAGTTTGTTGGTTGATAATGTTCTTTCTGTTCCTAAAGAATCTTCCATTGTTCATTGTTCTTCTGTTGCAATAAACATGTATGATACAAGAAGATAAAGAAAGGGGAAACAATTAGTTATTGATGATTCACTGAATGATACAATAAACCTTCGTGATCAAACGGTTTCTGTTTTAATAAATATATCATCACTGTATGGTACAATAAACCTTCGTGATCAAACGGTTCCTGTTTTAATAAATAGATCAAATGGTTAAAATTAAATAAATTAATAAGATCTATGGTGGATCACTCTTTAGGTTGGTCTACCATAGACATTTGAGGGTTAAATTTAATAGTTGGGATTTATTTGGCAAATGAAGAAAAAAGTGAGGGACTAAAACGTACGTTTTATTAATTGTGGGACTAAAATGAAAACTTGAAATTATTTAGGGGACCAATGGATCAAATAAGCCAATTAATTGGGATGATACGCATGATTATTAAGATGATATGCCAACATTTTCAAACTTTTTTAGGATTTGATTTGATGACAACCCTTTCAAATTAAACCAGATTCTTTCTCATTCGACAATAATTTTCTTTTCTCTTAAAAACTTCTCGATAATCTCCTACAAGAACAAACTTTAAAAGACAATTCAAGATCCAAGATTCAAGAACAATAACAATTCATTTGTGATTCAAAAACAACAATTAATTCATCAAATAATATAATCAATTCATCAATGATTAGAACATCAGATATACGTCATAAAGAGACATACATATTTTGACCATATCAATTTCATTTTGGCATTGGTTGAACTAAATAAAGCAAAGGACATTGTAGAGAAATGTGACAAATTGGTTTTCTAATTCATGACAAAAGATCTAAGAGATTCTCTTTTGAATTGAGAAATCATGTATTTCTGAGAGTCACACCTATTAAAGGAGTTGGTAGAGTTTTAAGGAAAAATAAGCTAACATCTAGATTTATTGGACCATATCAAGTATTGAAAAAGATCGGAGCAGTAGCATATAGGGTGTGTCACCACCATTTCTATAAAAAAAAACCGCATAATGTATTTCATGTGTCACAACTCATGAAGTATGTATATGATGCAAGTCATATAATATAATTAAGGCACATTCTAGAACCCACTTGGTTTGACCTAGTGGTATTGGTTTGGGATCTAGGAGTATGCTCCTCCTCGAGGTCTCAGATTCGATTCTCTCCAGTGCCAATTTAGGTGAGCTAATTTAGCTTCTTCAAAAAAAAAAATTGAGGCGCATTCTAGCGTGCACGACCATCATATTGCCTACCGTGGGAGAGTGACAAAAGGTGAGTGCACTCTACACCTGCATGCAATGAGACCTTCTATCTTTTCTTTCTCACAATTTCAAACCATCTATGTTCCTATGCACAGTGAGACCCACTCACCACTCCTTCCAACTGTCTACCTCCCCAGTTGCGACCCATCACCACCATTTTGTGTTGTTGCTCAGAAAAGTTAAAATCATAAGTTACTGCAATTATTTTTTCAAGAACCAAAATTGTATGACACCACCTCTATGTCAGAGAGTTTTTGTTCAAGAACTCATTGTTTCCATCACTGATTTTTTTTCTTTTATGAAATGCTGCTTCAATCAATTCACTCTGGTTTTATGGGTTTCTTTGCCAACCCTAACTCTTTAAGTTCAATTTATTGCCAATTGATACATGATTTTCAAAATTGATGAAGGCGTTTTGGTTCTTCATGGCTACGATTAAGTTAAGAGGAATTGTAATTGGGGATTCACCTTGAAATTACGATTAAAAATTTGATTAATAATACTAATTAATTCTTTGTAAATTACAAAAGGGTGACACTAGGGGCGTTGCCAAGACCCTGGGTCAAGAGGTTCAAAATTTCAAACTACCGAATTTTTATCTTGAAAGTGTATTTCGCTACTGAATGTATCAAAATTGTAAGAGGATATTCAACGAGACCACTATCGAGCTCCGCCAATAAGAGACTCAACTTTACAATCTTTATGGACAATTGTAATCTTATTAATTCACAATGTTTATGATTAGAATTTACAATTAAAAGGAGAGGGTGAGATGGCTATACTTTCGTTGTTGTGTTTGGAGTAGAAATGAATGAGAACTGGAATTAGTAAGATGGAAAGGGAATTGGGGTGTTTTGGTGCAAGGCGGTGGCTCTTATGAGGAGAGGTCGCATATTAATTTTGATGTTGGGAGAGGAGAGAGAAGAGGAGAGGTTCAAAATTATCATCATAGATTTATTTTTTAGAAAATTTCAACATTGCTGCAAATGTTGAATGAGAGGAGAGAGAAGAGAATAAATCAAAAATATTTGATGTTGTTGGTGTATGATAATAACTATAAAACTTCAGCATCCAACAATTGAAAAATAAAATTTAGATTCACTCACGATAGGAGACCTACTAAGCTCTCTCATCGTTGAATGCGTCTATAATTGAATGACAACTTGAATTTTGAAGTTTTTTCTAAGAGAATAGTCAATCATAAGAATAATGAGTTAAAGAGGAAAATGAGTTAAAGAGGAAAGTGAAACCTTTTGGAAAAGTGATTTAGGAATGTCGATGATGATCAACTCGTCTATAGGCAAAATTTTAAATAATTTTTTTTTGGACACATACATAGATGATAAAAATTATTTGGACACATACAAGATGATAAAATTCAGGGTTAAATATGTTTTTGCTTCCTATAAATATGTCAACTTTTCGTTTTAGTCCCTCTAAAATTTTCCTTCAACTTTTAGTCCCTGTAAAATTTTCAATTACTACTTTTGGTCCCTATTTTAATTTAATTTTTGTATTTTTTAATGAAATTGTGCAGAGTAAAATATTCTAAAAAAAATTCCTTAAAAAAAAATTAGAATTTTTTAACACAACACAAATTAAATATGAATTTTTAACCGTAAAAAAATATAAAAATTCATGTTTTGTTAAAAAATTCTAATTTTTTTTTTGGAGTGATTCTTATAATATTTTGAATTTTTATTAAAAAATATGAATTCTAGATATGAGTTTACTTTAAAAGAGGGACCAAAAGTGAAGATTGAAAATTTTATAGGGACTAAAAGTTGAAGGAAAATTTTAGAGGGACTAAAACGAAATGTTGACATATTTATAGGGAATAAAAACATATTTAACCCTAAAATTTAAAATGAAATGATGTTAAGTGATATGACTTAATTATTTCTCTTTTAAACTATATCATTTATGTGTATGTTCAAATACTTTTGATTTGGAGTTGTGCCCAACTAAGTATTTCATATCTTTATTTGTTTGGAAGAATTAACGAGTATCTTTGGAGTATTGATTAAAGTACTGAATGAAGCAAGTTTTTATAACAAAATGATGTAATCATTACTAAGAAAGTATAAACTTCTATTTCTAAGAAAAAAGTTTTTATTAATTAATTTTTTAATCAATGTCCTTAGGGTCTTTATTAGCAAAACTCTTTCTTGTTCACCCTATGTTAGTGAAATTCTTAGGATGAAATTTCTTTTAAGAGGTAGAGTATAAAACCCCAAGTGAGATGTTCTAATCGATAAATGTTTGAATGTTTAGACATCAATATATGATGATAGTTAGAATGGATAAGATTATACTTTTACAAACATAAACCGATTTTCGAGGTCAAAAAATTAGTTTACTCTAATAAATTTATCTTTGTGTTAGCAAAAATTAATTTTTATTAGAAGGTACTAGATATTTATATTTGTGTAGTTAGTTTCAAAAGAGAGGAATAGTTCCATTTTTTTTTTGTGTAATCTCAATCTTAATTCAAACTTGAAAATCCTTGTTATGGGAAATAGAAGCATCTATACACAAAGGATCCTCGTTCGAGCATTTATTCATTTGAGCTCTTACCAAAATTGTGTTTGAATCCGAAATTTCTCAAACGCTCAAAAAAGCCATTAAAATGTAGGGTTAATGGTGCTTTACCCCATGTAATATAGGTCATTTTTGGTTTTTTCTCCTGTAATTTTTTATTTTATTTATCTCCCTATAAAAAAAAATTGTTTTGGAATACCCCTTAATAGGTCATTCAAAAACCAACTTTTTTTTTTGCAGAAATTTTCGTTTTTGAATGACCTATTAGGGGGTATTCCAAAACAATTTTTTTTCCACGGGGATAAATAAAAAAAATTATAAGGGGGAAAACCGGAAATGACTTATATTACAGGGGGTAAAACACTATTAACCCTAAAATGTAAGATATAAACCAGTCATCCCCTAACAACCTTGCTTTTCATCAATCAAATTTGTCATTTAATCAGTAAAATTTTCAACTTGAGCTCTCTAAAGCATCAATACTTTAAAATTATGAAGTATCAATATCTGATACATATCATGCACTCATACGTGTCTGATATGCACTAATACATAGCAGAAGAGTATCCTTTTTAAAAATAATTGTCCGATACATTTTAAATACTTCCTAAATATGTGAGGAATACAAAGGTGGAAACTGATACATGTGGGATACATGATATTTCTGTTATTTTTGTTTTCAGTTTTTTCTCTAGAAAAAGAGAAAACATTATTTTTCTAATATCTTTCTTTTTTCTTTAAAAAAAATGAAAAATGAAAAAATATTACAATATATACATTAGGTAATGATGTTCTTTTTGTGATATAGTTTAACAAAAATGATGTTCTCTTTTTGGGATATATTCTCTTCAAAATGAAATATAAACAAAAGTGGTAGTTGAAAAGTCAATGTTTGTGGTTAAAAAATTTGTCCACGTACATTAACTTTTCACCTATTTTTTTTGCTTATATTTCATTCAGAGGAAGTATTTATTTGACTAAGTAATGATGTTCTCTTTTTGGATATAAGTAATTGATTAATTGTCATTTTCTTTATAATCAAAATTATTCATATTTATATATTGTGCATTTTGATATTAAATTTTAACAATTACATACATAAATGAACAAATAATTTAAACAATAAAAATTAATGAAATGCTTCAATATCTAAGTCCCTCGTATTGGCGCCATCTAATAGGTGCTTTAATATCAAAGTTAAGTATTCGGTTGCTGTGTAGAAGGACTCGTGCAATACTATTGCCTTTAAATAATTATTATAGTTTTAAGTATAGATAAATGGTTGCATGCTTATGAAATGATGTCTGCATTTAAAAAAGAAAACAAAAACATAGATATAATATTGTTGGGACTCAGTTTCACTAACCGATCACTTATACCTTCACCTATATCACTTTGTATATCTCGATGTCTCATAGATAGTCGGAGGTCCATTATATTATTTAATCTCTGATGTCTCGCTTAGTTGGTTAATATAATGACATTACTTTTTCGTCAGTGTGTTTGTGATTGTAAACCAAATTTGATGTCTCACAACTAGTATCTAATAATGTCTCTATCCATATCCCTTACAAAGGAAGTTCATATCTATCACTCCCTAAGTCAAAAGATCAATTTCAGATTATATGTCAGAAAAACATCAAGTGTAGAAACAGAGACATCAATATAATGAAATAAGATTTATATATAATCAGTTAGGCCAAGTAGCTACGTTAGAATCAAGAAACTACACATAATCCTAACAATAGATAGAATTAGTTGTACATAACATTACAATACATCGTAAGAAGAAAAGAGAGTTGACATTGAAATTGATGCCTCTGTCTTCTCTACCTTTAAATTTCTCCCCTCTCGACCACTCTTTCTCTGAATTTTTTAGAACCGTAATGGAAGAGTTGTAATTTTCCTATGGATCATCATATTCTCTAACCTCCCGTGTCTTGCTCAGTTGGCTAATAGAATTGACATTTTCCTCTAAATTTATATACTGTAATTTTTGTTGTTGATTTTTCTCAAGCCAGAGGTTAGACAAATTTGTGGTTTGAATGTGACTCAACTATTCAAGCATTTACCAACATCAACTTGGCCCCATGGAGGCAACATATTAAGCGGAAGAACACTTAGCTCTTATTAGATCTTTTTGAATTAAGATCTCTCATATTTATGGAGAGAATAATGTTTTTTTTTTAAGAATAAAAAATTGGAGAAAATAATGTTTATGCATATAGATTAGCTAATTCAAGTCTCTTTGTTAATGATTTAGTATAGTGGGATCATTTGTCAAACCGTTCTTGAGAAACCCTTTTCAGGGATAGATTTGGCTTGACTAATTATCGTTTCTTGTTAACTTTGTTTTGTGGTTTAGTTTATAAAGGTTATGATATTATAATATTGAACTGTATTGACAGAGTTTATCGTAATCTCTTTATATAGTGAGAGAGATGACCGATTACATTAATAGGCATGACATGTGTTTGTTGTACACAATGAATGAAATTCAAAAGCATTAACACACATGATTAAATACATTAATGTAAATGATTATAGTCAACTATGAGAAGAGAATAAAATCAGCTTGATTCACGTGAGGCTGAGTCAAAGGCAATATAATCCAATATGTCCCCTCAAGATGAAGTTGCCATCAGTAACTTGCATCTTAGACCGAAGATCACTAAATCGCATGTGAGCCAAAGGCTTAGTAAGCAGATCAACGAGTTGGTCTTTTGTTGACACATGTGAGACTTAAAGCTTGCCACCCCAAACTTGTTCACGAACAAAATGATAATCCATAGATATATGCTTCATTTTGGAGTGAAGGATTGGATTTGAGCAGAGATATGTAGAACCGACATTGTCACAGAGTAGCAATGGTGGTTTGATACTGGTAGGCGAAGTTCATGTAAGAGATTTGTGACCAACATTAGTTTAGTAGTTGTAGTGGCGACTGCACGATATTTGACCTAAGTTAAAGAACGTGCTACATTGTGCTATTTGCGTGATAACCAAGAGATCAGGTTACCTCAAAAAAAGAAGAGATATGTAGATGTGGATGTGCGATCATCCACATTGCCACCCCAATTTGCATCTGTGAAAGCATAAAGATGGAAGGATGATGGTTTCTTCAGAAAAGTACCCAAATTAATGGTAGCCTTTAGATAACGAAGTAGTCTCTTTTGATGTTGTAGATCTTTGATGTTGTAGATGAAGTGATATATGTTTATGCATGAATTAAGAAAGCTTGTTGATGGCAAATGAAAGATCAGGCCTTGTGAGATTAACATATTGCAACACTCATATTATTTTCCTGTAATGAGTAGATATGTGGTAGGAGTTCCATCATTTGGAGTGAGTGTGGGTGTAGGAGACAGATGTATGGGTGCTGATTTGGCGCCAACCATGTCAAACTTCTCAAGGATTTCTCGGATGAATATATGTTGAGATAAAAACAAACCCTTGTTTGTTGGGATGAGTTCAATGCCAAGGAAGTAGTGTGGTGTTCCCATGTTCTTAAGGGGAAAATCTATTGGAAATTGATTGAATATTATCTTATACTTATAAAGGTATATGATAATATTGAACTGCTATTATCATTATCATGGCTGGGCCTCAAAGTGTAACAACCCGATTTTTGTTAGATCTATTTTAATTGTTTTTATGTGTGTTTTAATTATGCTCGTATGTAATTAATTGCCTATGTGTGTATTTTGACGGGTTTGGTGTTGGAAGGGTATTTTGGTCATTTTGTGGGCAAGGGTAAATTAGTACTTTTACCACTTATATTATTTTGTAGTGCTTGGGGTGAATAGTTGTTTTACTATGCTATTAGTGGGTTGTGGTAATTAATTAAGAGTCGGTAAGTAATCGTTATTTTTACCGTTAAGTTAGTAGAAACATTTTTTAATTGGTTAATGAGTGTGTTGAGCCCATTAAGACATTAAGGGTTAAACCCAATAGTGAGGAGCCTATTTAAACCTTAGTCTTTGAGGAATTAGGTCTTGAAAGATCATTTGTTCATTCTCACAAAACATTTTGAGAAAGGTAGAGAGAGAAAGAGCTAGAGAGAGGGTTTTGAAGAGAGAAGATCTTGGGGAGCAAGAAGAGGGTAGAAGCTCAAGGGATTGAAGTTAAAGTGAAGCACTAGCTTAGATTTGTAAAGATTTAAGGTAAGGGGGCTAGTTTTCATTCATAATCCATTGTATAATCTCTTTTTCTACTTATATTCAAAAGTGCTTATTTGTGAAAAGTGATTATTGTGAATTTAATTGATGAAATTCGTGCTAAGGTTTTGATGTAATGTTTGGGTATGTGAATTTAATGATAATTAAGTTGTTGATGATGAAATTACATGCTCAAGATGTGTATATATGTATACTTTGTGTTTTCATTCAAAATTGATGAAATATAATGTTGTTGTTGATGAATTGTTGATGAATTCATGATTGGTTGTTGTTGTTGCTGTTATGAGATGTCGTTGTTGATGATTGATGCCATGAGCAATCATAATCATAGAGCTTGCTATGAATTTGTGTTGTTCTTTAGGATTTTCATGAGAAATGGGTCAAATGGTATTTTTGTTGAAATGATGTTTTGGTTCAAGTTTTATATGGATTTGAGTCCCTTTTTGTGTTTGGAAACGTTTGGGCAAACTTTGGGAACAAATTTGAGTTTAAGGGAATCAAAATTGGGATTTTGGGGTGAAAATGAAGTTTTACCCGAGGGCTGTCTATCATGGCTCGCCACGGCGAGTAACTTGGTCGCCATGGCGAGTGATGTAGATGTCCAGCTCGCCATGGCGAGTAATAAGGTGTCCATGGCAAGTTGCACAGTGCAGCAACTCATGTTTTTGTCGTTTTAGGTCTTTGGGGTCGATACGAACCATTCCAAACTGATTCTTTTGATGTAATTAAATGTAATTGAACTTTCTAAACCTCTGTAAACATCAATTGGATTGATTTGAAATTAGTTTGATGATTCGCATCTCAAACTTTTGAAAAATGTCTAAGATGTCGATTTTTCCGAAACTCGTTTTCTCGAAAGCAAAAGGGGTAGGATTAGAGTTGTATATTGATTATATGATTTCTAAAATTAGCCGGTGAAACACACATGTATTCTCGAAAGCACTCATATGTGGTCTAGGTGTATACGTAATTAAGGCATTGGATCTTGTTTGTTTGGTCTTGATTTATTTGGTTCAATTATTTTAAAGTTGTAAAATGAGAGACAAACTTTGTTGAAAATACTCTTTAAGATCAAATACTTGGCAAATCTTTTGTGGATAGTTTGATATGATTATATGAGGATATGTGAATGATTGCTAGGTGTTGAATATGATGTTTATCATAATGTGTTGTATTTTCTCCTTTACTTGAATTGCGAGAAATTGTATGAAGATGTTGTGATGTTGGTTGATAGTTGTGATAATGATTATGTTAATGATAATATAGTGATGACTCTTATTTGAATTGTGACCTGTTGATTGTGTGGACGTAAATACTTGATAATGCAATTGTGTGGAGTTGATCAATGTAAATGAAGGTGAACTTTTACTTTTAGATATGAGGTGGTTTCGCATTGTCGAGTCTTTGCTTGTATATCCATGCATCATAGTCATGTTGAGTCACATATGTGATGTAAAAGCGGTGTGTACTTTTACATTGGTGAAATGTAAGACGGTGTGTATCTTACATATGATGTTTTTGTTGCATCATTAGGTGACGACCTTTGTTGTTGGTGATGGTACCGCATGCATCTAGAAGAGTCTAGAACATTGCATGCATTTGAATGGGTGATGAATTATGTCATAATTGAAATATGTGTATTGGTGAAATTTGTTGAATGTTGTGATCATGTGGGTTGGTGTATATGTACATTGATGAACTTTGTCGATGGTTGCGAATGATTGAATTTATATTCTAATTGCATGTCTTACTTGCTTGTGCTTATACACTTGGTGAATCTATTTGATGATAATTATTTAAATGATTTGAAGTCGAATTATCCATTATGTAATTGATTTGAAATACTTATCTTTTCAAATTGTTTATGTTGATTATGATTGATGTGAAGTTAACCCCCAATGGTTTTCACCGCCTACCTGTTTGTATGAATGGGTAGACGGAGTGCAGGAGTAGTTTTGCTTGATTGCTGAGTTGCTCGAGGATAGCGGGAGATTCCTCTATTTATCTGTTTCGATGTCTTAGATTAGGCTCTGATCTAGGATGTCAGTCGTTATGTTCATTTTGGATATGTTTATGTTGTTGAGATTTTACCCATTTATCGGGATTTGGAGATTTTATGTATTGATGTATTTGGAGTTTATGACATGTATACTTGGAGATGTATGCTATATATTCGCTGTGTAGTTGTTTGAATTTTTATGCATGTTATATTTTTGGAGAACTTTTGGAGACGTGACTTCTATTTCTTGAATAAATGCTTTATTCGCGTGTTTTATCACTTTAATAGAAGTAGGGCGTTACACAGAGCCTCTTCAAGATCTATTAGACCATCTGCTATCAGGTTTCCGCTATCAGACCATCCACTATTTATGTCCACGAACCAAGCCCAATAGTGCAAGTCGTGAGGGTGTGTGTTAAGAGTCTCAGATCAGATATGAGATTGCCTGGCAATATGTTTATAAGTGAGGGTAATCCTCATCTCACAAGCCGGTTTTGTGGGGTTGTATTAGGCTTAACCACCATTTCAAAGATGGAGTGAATTTATGTCCCCATCCACTTACTCTTCGTCTTATTTTTTGATCAAGCTATTATCATTATCATTTTCAATATCATTGTTGTTGTTGTTACAAGTGCATCAAAAGATTCCTGGTTCAAACCAACTGAAGGAAGATTTATGAGCAATAAAGCGAGAATATGAGTTTGTAAAGGGGATGATACATACACTTTTGTTTTGGCAAAAACTAAATGATAATTTGTGGTTTGAATGTGACTCACTTTCAACTGTTCAAGCTTTTACCAACATCAACTTGATCCCTTGGAGGCAACATATTAAGTGGAAGAATTATTTATCTCTTATTAGATCTTTTTGAATTAAGATCTCTCATTTATAGAGAAGATAATGTTTATGCATATAGATTAGCTAATTCAAGTCTTTTTGTTAATGATTTAGTATAGTGGGATCATTTGTCAAACTGTTCTTGAGAAACCCTTTTTAGGGATAGATTTGGCTTGACTAATTATCGTTTCTTGTTAACTTTGTTTTGTGGGTTCGGTCTATAAAGGTTATGAAAGAAATGATCGATTACATTAATAGGCATGATATGTATTTGCTGTACACAATGAATGATATTCAAATGCATTACCACACATGATTAAATACATTAATGTATAAATGATTATAGTAAACTATGAGAAGGGAATAAAATCATCTTGATTCACATGAGGCTGAGTCAAAGGCAATATCATCCAATATGTCCCCTCAAGATGAAGTTGCCATCAGTAACTTGCATCTTGGACCGAAGATCACTAAATCGCATGTGAGCCAAAGGCTTAGTGAGCAGATTAGTGAGTTGGTCTTTTGTTGACACATGTGAGACTTGAAGCTTGCCATCTCGAACTTGTTCACGAACAAAATGATAGTCCATAGATATATGCTTCATTTTGGAGTGAAGGATTGGATTTAAGCAAAGATATGTAGCACCGACATTGTCACAGATTAGCAATGGTGGTTTGGATACTAGTAGGCGAAGTTCATGTAAGAGATTTGTGACCCACATTAGTTCAACAATTGTAGTGGCTACTGCACGATATTCGACCTAAGTTGAAGAACGTGCTATAGTGCGCTGTTTGCGTGATAACCAAGAGATCAGGTTACCTCCAAAAAAAATGAGATATGCAGATGTGGATGTGTGATCATCCACATTGCCACCCCAATCTGTATCTGTGAAAGCATAAAGATGGAAGGATGATGGTTTCTTCAGAAAAATACCAAAATTAATGGTAGCCTTTAGATAACGAAGTAGTCTCTTTAGATGTTGTAGATGAAGTGATGTAGGTGAAGTAGATAAAATAGTCACAAGGAGGGGGGGTTTGAATTGTGACCCTTTAAAAATTATTCTGTAACTTAAAAAGTAATTCTCAAGTTGAAATTTGGAATGATTAAGTTAGTACCAAACTTCAGAACGTTCTGATGTCTGAGAGTGTAAAAAACAATTTAACAAAGTAAATGTGTTTGTGTATGTTTTGTGTTTGCAGTAAGTAAAGAGTGAAGGGAAGAGAAAGAACACACAAAGAGTTATAGTGGTTCACCCAACGTGGGTTTGTCCACTCCTCACAATCTTGTGAGAGTTTCCACTATGATGCTTGAGATAACTTCTCAAATCATGCACCTTACAACCTTTGTTCACCTGAACAATTACACAACTTGTATTATCAAAGCCTCAACAGGCTTGCACCTTCTTGCTAAGTAAACCACTTAGACTTTTACAATCCTTGCTCAAACTAACACTTTAGTACCCCTAAAGTTAGATGAGACTTAATTACAATTTGTG
>Ga0228711_1002692_pt1 | contig 27415 bp, 11 predicted proteins | sample MedpolnodulmetaG_2_FD_177996 | JGI IMG/M metagenome (GOLD analysis project Ga0228711, IMG submission 177996) | Root nodule microbial communities from Medicago polymorpha collected in Santa Monica, California, United States - brown nodules | ecosystem: Host-associated > Plants > Roots > Nodule... | reverse complement strand
ACTCAAGGGATTGATTAGGACTAATTTGTTAACCATCGTGGAACTAGAAACTCATTCGTAAGAAATAGGTACAGTCTACCAATTAGGAAAACACTAGAGGATTCGACGGACCTGATCTCATCTCTCTAAATTTTCTTAATCAATTTTATTTTAAGTTATTTGATTTAATCAATCAAACCATACCAACCGCCTAGGGCAAACAAAATAATTTATACATCCTAAATATTTACTTTATTGTTGAATTGAGATTAACACAGTCCTCGTGGATACGAATTTATTTTATTACTTCGATGCATTTTTAGTACACTTGCTAAAATTGTATCAGAGAGTACTTAGTCAGGTTATTTAGAAGACTAGACTTTGTACTTCTATTGATTGCAACTTGAGGTCAGAGAACAATACTCATTGCTATTGTAAAATAATAAATTAAGTCATTTGAGTGAACAAAGAGAAATCTCTCTTTAAGAGAGGACTAAAGGTAGCAACTAGTTTGAGTTTTGAACTAATCTAAATTAAGTTGTGTGATTTTGTCTCTCCCCGCCTATTTATTGCTCACAAAAACTTTCAAATTGTAAAGTTTGACAAAACACAATTCAAACTCCCTTGCACTTTTCATGTGTTTTCTTACATCTTTGAGTAAAGGGTTGCAAAGATTTTAAAATTGGAAATATGACAACAATTTGAACACATGTGTCTTGTACCTTCAATTGTCATATTTGATATACATTAAATGTTAAAAAAAAAAAACAATTTGGTTCGCGTTAACTTTGATCTTACAATGTTTTTGATTTAGGCACAAATTAATGTATTTTCATCTCATTGGTTCATTACTGTACTTTGTTATCATTCCATTTTTATTATAAAAATAAAAACAAACTTTATAATTCGATAATATTATTTTTTGTGTTGGGGTTTCCCCTACATATCAAGAAAGGTTATGCAAGAAATAAAGTATAATGAAAGGTTGGTAAATATTATTCATGTCAGATCTTTTATTTAGTGATCTCAAGGGACAAAAACAACACATGGTTATATGTAAAAGACTTTATAAAGGAGATCTTGCATCTCTTTAAGTGCTAAAAAAAAACTTTATATATTGATACAAAAATTTAATATTTGTCAAATGAAAATGAGAAACAATATGTCTGAAATTCTCAAGGTTTTCTATGTTATGATCATCTTTATTTTCATGTTTTGTTTTTTAAATGGCATAACTGCCAGTAAGTCCCTTCTCTCATCCTTTTCAAATAATTTTGTTTATTATACACCTTTTGTTTATCTTATTTCGTTGACACTCCAATCATTATGTTTTACGTCACAGGACGAACATATTATTGTCAGTACGATGAACAATGTGATGAAGATTGTCCCATTCCTTTAAAAGGTTATTGTGTTTATCAAACATGTTATTGCAAAAGATGATTTCATTAAGCTTTTAATTCCAGTTACTTATAAGGCTATAATTTCAACTTAAACATCTTGGCGGTGTAAAACTTATAATACATTCACATTTCAATTTTATATTGCTTCGATATTTCAAATATTTTGAGGGTCTTTAAAGCATATACATTATATTATTCATGTTGTTTCACATATGTTTACTGATATGTCCGGTGAGGATGGATGAGTGGCAATGGTGGCAGAAAATGCTTCGGTGTGATGGTGAAGGCTTTCGGTACGACAACGAGGAATCCTTACAGTGGAACGAAAGGTGACTGCAAGCACGTTAGCACTCTGACGCTCAAGTCAGTAATAGAACTGAGAAAGAGTGTTGTGAAGAGTGAATCATACCTTGAGGGTGAATCAAGCTCACCCTTATATAGTTGTGCGTTAAGCTTAACCGTCTCTGGGTTATGCGGCGTGTGATTAGGGACGGTTAGGGGACACGTGTAGGGTGATCCTCGCGCGGGGGCGCTCTCCTGTGTGACGCGGTGCACTCAAGTTCGTGTTTCCTCAGACGCAAAGCCTTAAGGCGGTGTAAGTTATGCCACGTGTCAACGTGCGAATGGTCTTCTCACCGGTCCAGAGCACATTGTATCAATTAACTGAGTGAGACATCGAAAGTTAATAGATATAATGGATCTTGCATCGTTTACCGGACACAAAAACATATGATGAGTTACAAGTGAATGTATAGTTGAAACAATACAAGTATATAATCGAGAAACCTCTTAAGACGACACATTAGGGGAATAGCTAACGGCAATATTGAGTTTAATATTTCTTCTATTTGACTGAAAAAATATGTTTCATGTAATTTTATGTTACGTTTGGTTGAAAAAATTCAAAATTGATGCAGGTTTGAATTTGAAAGTACCCCCCCTTTGATATTAGAACACATCTTTTAAAAATGATAAATAATGATTAGAAATTAACGTTCGATGTCCCCGTACTTAACTCAGTTGATAGGGACATTGCATAATTTATGCTGGGGCTAGGGTTCGAACCCTGGACACCCCACTTCTCCATATTTAATTGTGTGAGTTTTAACCACTAAGCTATTTGAAAAGAAAAAAAAAAGAAATTAACGTTCGATGAGTATAAAACATGAGGAATATTATAAATTTTAATACACGTGAAACCTATTAAATATAATATAAGAAGATAGCTTCTGACAACATCGAACGTTTTTTTGTTGTTAAAAACAAGATATTTTCTGAATTTTGGAGAGCCTCTTAGCAATAAGGGGTCTAAAAAGCAATTATCTTTATCAATTGAAAAATAAAGACTAGGCCAACATAACTTTACATAAACATAGGCCCATTTAGTCACCTATAAATATTGAGAATCTCTTTACCCACCCTCCAAGCCTCTCACACTCCCTTCGTTTTCCCCATTTCCCATGTTTATATCATATAATTGAATGCGTGCTAATTAAATTTCAAATTATATAAGCTGAAATCAATCAAAACTAATAAGACCAATAATTTAGCTTACTTTGGGGCCTCTCTGAGTTTATATCTTTTGATGGTCGAATTTAGGTAAGTGTACCAAATTGTTTATCAAGTAATAAAGTGTAAGTATCGTATCCACATGGATTTTCGTTTCACCTAAGCAATTTCTGTTACTTATTTAAAACATAAAACAAATAAAATAAAAGTAAATGGGGGGGAGTTTGTGCAGTTTTATTTGTTTGCTCATAGCGTGAGTTTAGAAGTAACCTATTTTTATTTCAGAATGTTAGTGGCAGTTAGGATTCCTCGAATCCCTCTATTTACTTGCTGGAATTAAGTAACAGTCAAGTTATTTAGGGATTGGTTAAATGTTTTCCATTTAAGTGATGAGTTCGTGGGGTTTTATTCCCCTTCAGTTGTCTAGTTGCAACCATTACACCAAAGTTTCTACGAGCATCAATTAGGGTTGTCAATCTTATAGGGGGTGCACCTTCGTGCATTTACACGTGGGGTTCTTACCCTCTCAGAGGTAATTGAAGCATGTATTTAAATTAGAGTTCCTAAATTCTCAATGGTCCTAAAGGTCTCATCATCTATGAATCTTAGAAGTACATCAACGTATTCTCCCTCTCGGTAATTCTACAAACGAACAACTATATCTCGTCTACCTTACCAAGGATGTAAGAAGAGTATATTATGCTAGTTCCTAAGTTCATATATTGTAGTTATTACACTTTTCCTAATTCAGGTGGTTAGCTTCGTTATCTTAGTTACTTCCTGATTTGGGTAGGTTTTCACCGAACATTAGCTATGTCACTTCCCTAATTACCATTATCTCAGGGTTGCCTCACTTCAGGTAAAATTATTAAGAATTTGCAAAATAAAATAAAATAAAACATGATTCTTAAAATAACTGAGTAAAAAGACTTATATTAAATAGATCCAACAAATAAAATAGAGGTTCATTTTAGAACCATACCTAATAGGGTTTAGCTACTCATAGTAACTAAAGACAAATTACAAAAGAAATAAAACATACCTTACAGACTTAGAGTGAAGAAAAGACCCATCCCTTGAAACTCCTAATATTTGTCTTCCTTTCGAACCGCTTCGTTCTAAATAAAAAATTATGAATGAGAGAAGTTGTATTTTTAGGCTAAGTTTCCACTTGGGTTTGGGCCTTAAAACTGGGTCTTTTCTAAAAAAAAAGTAGCAAAAATCAATTATTTCCCGAAATAAAACGCTCGGGCGTGCATAGGTCACACCTCGGGGGCGCACACGTGCTTTTTTGTGCACACATGAGCGCATGGTTCACACCCGAGGTTACACAAGTGCCTTTTTTTTGCGCGTAATTGCATGTTTCTTTGTCCTTTAGGTGTTTTCTTACATATAACTTGTCTTGGAGCTTGAAATAGAATTTATCCTTGTAATGTCTTCATAGACCTCTTGAATCTTAATTCATTGTCTTCCCAAATCTTCACAAGATGTTTTGCTTTGCCGATTTGCATGATTTTTCCTTGAATTACATCATAAACACCTTATAATTGTTTCGTTTCGAGAAAACTAGAATTACATGACTCGAAATGAAAACATTACAAAATGTTCCAAAAATCATAGGAAATTGTTCTAAAACTCCTCTAACTTGGATAAAAGCTGAATAAAAATTACTGAAAAATATGCTAAGAATAATGTAAGATGACCTGTCATCACAACCCTAAACTTAAACCGTTGCTTGTTCTCAAGTAACGAAAGAGAATAAAGTTTAAATTTTGCATATTTTTCAGGAAAAACATACCTTTCCGAAGAGGTTGCTCGTATCATCACCTCGTCTCATTTACAAACTTGACTAACTTACTACTTCCATGCATGCAGGACATGCTTAGAGAAGATAGTTCACACTCTTGTCCAAAATGCATGAATGTATCTCCTCAAATTAGTAGAGCTGGTCACGACATTTTCTCCCTCCAGTCGTCGCATGAATGTACCTTGTTGTAAATTTGAAATAATCCTAAACAGACATTCAAGGGTATGACAATTACACGTTGCCGGTCTCCAAAGGCAATGTTTGCAAAATACTTACTTTTTCATGTTGCACACTAGCGTACGCAGGCTAAAATACATCCGTTGAAGTTTCTTTAAAAACACATATTAACATTTGCTTAAAAAAATTATTGGATTTATGTATCCCAAATTGGTGTTTGAATAACTTTATTGTTTTTATTTCTTTCGTCTTCCTTTTCCCATTTGCCCTTATGTATTACCTTTTATTTCTCTTAGATGTTCTCTTATGTTGAGGTAATCTTAATCGAGACACATATATTTGATGTGGTTATTTTTTCAACCATAATAAAAACGTTGGTTCGTCACATTGACGAACCACCAAACTCAATCACAATGGTATATATAATCTCCCTTTTTAACAATTAAATAAAAAATACATACATTTATTCAAAAAAATAAATAAATAATAATATATACATATTCTAAAAATAAATAAGTAACTTTTTTTTAAACAATTTCCCTTCTTATTATTTCCTTCTCCATAGCCAATAAAATCATTTTTCCAAAAAAAGATTCCAATAAAAATGATAGTCATACTAACATCATATAAGACACAAGATAAGGCTTAAGAAAGATGAAGATTCCCTAACTTAAAATAAAAATTGAGCATACATATACAGTCATATTATGATAGTACCAACAAATGAATAAGATAATGAGGTTGTCATTATCAATCACTTACCAACTTACAAGTTGCAATAATAATAATCTAAAAATAATAACAAATAATAGTTTGGATAATGTCATGATCCAAAATGTACTATAGACAAGGCCCACTTCACATTTTTTGTAAGATTTGAGGAACAAGTCAAGTGTTCTTGTCACCCTCTCACCACCTCAACCATTCCATTCTACCCGAAAGCCACTCTCTCTCACTCTCTCTGGTATCATTTTCTCTCTCTATCTATTTCTTCATTTTCCATAACTATTGTTATTGCTTTTGCATCAACCATTTTTGTTTTTTCATGATCTGTCTACACCCTTTTTGATAAAGTATAGATCTTTATTGTTTTTGAGCTCTGACCCAGAAAAATTTGAGTGCTAAATCAGGTTGATAATAATAATTAAGTATATGGGTCTATTTCATACTTGTTTGAATTTAATGAATTTGTAGATGTAAAAATCAGGGCTTTGTAATTAAATGAAGGTTTTTTTCATGGATTTGATTGAGTTTATTGGTGTTGATTTGATACTGATGTATGTGACATGTGGGGTTTGTGATGTGTGGTGAAGGACTAATTTGATGGATTTGGTTTTCTGGGACCATGTTGTTAATTTGAGCTGAAATCAAAGAAAAATATTTTGAATAAAAAAGAATGTTTAATTTGTGATAGTAATTTTTTTTCCTAATGATTTAGGGATTGGATTCTGGAGCTTCTATGCATCTGATTTTGTTTTTGTTTATTTTTCTAGTTTTGGACATTTTTCAGCTTCTGGTTGATACTTGTTGCATGTGATATTATTTTTTCCTTTCTCAATGAAGTAAATCAAATGATTTCTTATATTTGAGCTAAATATATGTTCATAATTATTTTAATTTCCTTTTGCGCTTGGAAATGTTTTCAATGAGATTCTTTATGATGTTATGGTATTTTTGAGTCATTTCTCATATTCCATGGATTGATTTATCATTGGGAATTCTGTATGATCTTGTGGATGCTTTTACTTACTTTTTTTGTTTCATTTTATCTTTTCTTGTTTATATCCACGGTTAAACAGAACTTGATACAAAAATATGTATGTTAGATAACTGGTTGTGATGAAGAACATTTGGTAAAATCGATTTCTGTATTGGATTTGGTGGAATCTGAGTTTTGTTTGAAAAGTTTGGAGCTATTGATGTCTGTTTGAGTTTGATGTTTTCCTTAGTACAATATTTTTGGCATGAAGAGTGAATTTACTGTATCTGTAAAAAAAATTGTAATGGATTCTGTGACTCCAAAATCACTTTTAAATTTCATTTTCTAGAGGATTGGCTTATGTGCATGTACTTTGTTATTGTGCACTGCGTGACTTTCTTTGTAGAGCTCAAAACTCGTCACATTTTCTTCCATGAATATGTGCATTATAAATTACTACTTTGAAATTCTAAGAGGCACTATTTGATTATTAGACAGACAAAATGCAAGGAGGATTGCGATCATTTTTGTCAAACGGGAACGTCATTAAAAATGCTGTTTTGCAACGAGTCCGCATGGTGAATCCCCTGTTGCAGCCAGTTGCCTTTTCACGGTTTGAGTCTGCTACACCTGCTCGTATTGAGGAGCATGGTTTCGAGAGCACCACAATTTCAGACATCTTGCAAGGAAAAGGTAAAGGTGCTGATGGTTCCTGGCTTTGGTGCACCACAGATGACACTGTTTACGATGCTGTCAAATCGGTAATGCATTTTGTTGGAACTGTTTTTGCAATCAATTTATAAGCATTTACATGAAATTGATGTAGCTCACTAAAAATGACATCGTTGCAGATGACACAAAACAATGTTGGAGCTTTGGTGGTCGTGAAACCAGGGGAAGAGAAATCAATTGCTGGAATTATAACAGAAAGAGGTACCAAATGTTCACGCAGTTATTTTTTTGGGTCTGTTATCTGTTGTGTAATGGATAATTTGGTTATCTTAGCAAAATATAGGCCTACATCAAACTGGCCAAATTTGAATGTGTCATGTGCTGTAAAGAACAATAAGATCCATTAACTGTCATGGCATAATGTGGTGGAGGGAAATTGCATGGTTCTGTCAATACATTCTTGGACGCGGTTGAATGAAATTATGTTTATGCATTTCCCAATTATATTTGGCATTCATGTACTTTTTTGTCACCTTGTTATGCAGATTACCTGAGGAAGATCATTGTTCAGGGAAGATCATCCAAGTCCACCAAGGTTGGAGATATTATGACTGAAGAGGTACAAACCATTCTAGTTATTTGACTATTCTATAGGGAAATGTCTTTTTGCTTGTGATACCTACATTTTGTGCTATACTAATTTTAGGGAATTAAGCTGTTGCTCTAGCTTGCGGTACCCTTGCATAATTGGCAGTATTATTTGTGTGTTGAAAAACTTTTTTGCAAAGTTCAGCAGTGATTGATATTGCCTTTTGAGCAGGGTACCAGTAAATGAGTGCACATAGGAATCTTGTACACATTTTCAAATTGTTATTTCCACCATTCATGATATCTAACATTGTTACGTGCTGGCTGCAGAACAAACTTATCACAGTCACCCCTGATACCAAAGTTCTGCGAGCAATGCAGCTGATGACTGGTAATGATATGTTTTTTCGGTCCTTTGGATAGAAATATCAAACACTGTCATATAAATTTTCATTAAATCATATATCATACAACTCGACATCTTAAATAAGGTTGTGGCATGTTTCACTATAGGCCTTGTTTGGATTAATAGCTTAATTAAACACTTGTAGCATAAGACAAATTATTTTCATATAAGCTATCATGAAGAGCTTATGGAAATAAGCAGAAACCAACTTATGGACATGTCATAAGCTCTTTCAATCAGTATTGCAAGTGCTTATGGTAGTAAATAAACTCAAATAAACCAATCAAAACTGGTTCTTATTCTAGTCTCTTTTCCATTCTTTTTTCTTCCAGATAACAGGATCAGACACATCCCTGTCATAAATGACAAGGGAATGCTCGGCATGGTGTCCATTGGAGATGTTGTTCGTGCTGTCGTGGGCGAGCATCGTCAAGAGCTTGACCGCTTGAATGCTTACATCCAAGGGGGATATTAATCTTTTAGTCTATTAGATGATGATGAAAATCCCATGAGGGCACTCAAGCTAACTTGAATCATGTAATAAGCTTGAGAGTTTGTAAATATGTTTTGGTCAGAGAGCCATCTTGTCTGTTTTTTTCCTGTAATTTCGGATTTCAGTTCCATGGACATTAATCCATGGAGTAGCATGTTAATAATAACTACTGGATGCATCTTGTTTCTGTTGCTTAACTATTTAAGATGTATTCATCTTTAACTTCTACTGTTTGCAATTGGTTTATTTTATGCTGCAAGTTATACAGTAGTACTAGTAATCATGAAGTAGTTGAAAATTTATCTTTTCAAAAAGTTACAATATTGTTTTGATTTTTGAAGAATTTTTATGTATTGGGAAAAATGCTGTAAGAACTATTTGCAGAAGGTAAAAATATATTGTGAAGATCATGACAGATAAAATTTTGATTGTTTTGGAAAGTTACAGCAAGAAGGCCAAACTATGTCAGAATGTTCTAGCTTAATAATTTCTATATTTTTTCTACTAGTTTGTCATTCAGTTTTTCAAGGATTCCTTCACTACTTCTACTGATGTAACTATCCTTCATCTGATTTACTGTTCTTACTACATATTTTGTAGGTCTTCTCTTTACATGCTCAAACCATCTAAGTCTATTTCCCACTATTTTACTTTAGGTGCTACCATAATTCTCTAATATTGTCATTTCAAATATCTCATCTAGTCTTATTACATCCCCAACACAATATTATCAGACATCTAACACAACATCTTCAACTCAATTGCGTTCATTTAATTCTTGGTCAACATTTTGTTTTATACAATATCATTTGTCTTACGGCTGTCTGATAAATTTTTCCGTTAACTTTTTTTTAAGGAATTTTTTCCTGAGCGGTACTATGAAAAAAAAAAATTAAATTATATAAATTGGAAGTGTTACATTTGGTTTGTGCAAGTTAACCTAAGGGCTTTAAATCCACATCATAGGATTAGCGTTAGCTTCCATGAGTGTGTGTATATATATAGCTCATAGTGAAACTTTATTGTACACAATTTTTTAAATTTGTTGTGCTATAAAAGTCATTTATACAGTTATTGTAAAAATGATATTTTCCTGTAAGAACTCACCAAAATTTTTCTGATTTTACTGTAAGAACTATTTTCCTACTTTGTTGATATTTGCACGATAATATTTTGCTTTAAATCCAAAAGATTAATATTTTCCTGATTTTGCTCACCAAAAGATTATTGGGTATTAAGTAGCAATGCCACGACCCATGAAGATGTAAAATACTTTCAGCCCAGTGGAAAAATGGATTGTTGTTGTGTAGAGCTTATAGTTTGTAGGAATCATGGTTTCTGGGAAAGGCACGGACAAAGATGGGAATAATGGTGGTAGAAGGAAGTCGAAAAACTATAGTGTGGAGAGACTATCATAAGATCAATGTTCCTATTAAATCTAATGGTTAAAATCTACTTTCTCATGGTGGGAAAATCTTTTCCTCTTCCACCCTAAATGCCATTCTATTAAGCTCAACATCAACAGCTTACGGATTATGCAAGTATAAGTGCAAGAAAAATTCAAAACTACTGCAAATTGAAAACCATCATAGAAGTGCAAGAATTTAAAACTACTACAAATTGACAAAGTAGTACACAAAAAGTAACAAACAATGATCCAATGACAATAAATTTGACATGATTGTTGAGGTTTGCAGTTTGGAAAATTCAGGCAACGTAATAAAACCATCTACATGTTGGTTAGAATAAGAGAACGTAAATTACACTATTGTTACTGTTCTCTAACCCTATGAAGAAAAAATCAATTTCTTCTGGTGAGTACATTTTTATTCATACTCAACTCTCTATCAACTAAAAAGCTGAAATCCATTTCCCCTTCCTGCCTCCCCATCGTCTCGACCAAACTCTCGTTTGGAAGCAGTTTTATCCAATCTGCGTGCTCAACGATTCAATTAGTGACTTCTGAAGATTTTGCCCTTTCAGCTAAAGCTTGCTCTATGGAGTTTCTCATGAAGCCATCCCACTCTTCCTTAGTGAACTTCTTTCCATTGCTGATCTTGTGCAATGTTGAATAATAAACAAAGGTAAAGTTTCACACTTTCATGACAAACATCAAAACAGTAAAAAACCAGCATATGGGTGGATTAAACTCTAGTCCTATGTTATATATAAAAATGGAAAGAAAAAAAAAATCATTATAATTTTGAATTATATTAATCATTACCATTTCCTATAATAAGATTCATAAAAACATTCAAAATCCATAAGTTGTAACTTTTTTTTTTGAAGACCATTAAAACCATTTAAATTATATTAATCATCTATTACTTCCTTGGACAAATAACTAAGCAAATTCCACTGCTTAAAGTGAAGTATTAATAAAGCTTCAAGATAAGTCATACTTACCATCCATGAAGCAATTTTATCAAAGAAATAAGTTTGCAAACAGCTCCACAAGAGACCAAAACTCCAAGAGCAACCTGCAAATCATAGAGGTAAAGTATTTCATGAAGAATTTATGTCTGGTAAACAAGCCAAATTATAAATGATGAAGACAGTTGAGAATGCATTTAGCAGACAAGCAAATATGGCCAGCAATCGTCACTGGAGCAAACATCAGGGTAGCAGTACACGTGTAGAATTGTAGGGTTTGCTCCACAAAATTAAATTATTATACACTGAAAGAGGAAGTCATTTCAACCTCCTTCGCAGCTATTTTCTGCTGATTGCAAAAAAAAAAAAAATTAACCCAAAGCGAAAACCGTATTATAATTGTAAGACAGTATTATTCCTGCACAGACATTGTAAATAAGAAATAGAAATCTTTGACAAAATTGACTAAGGCAAAAGAAAAAAGAAAAAAATGTTTATGTTATGAACTTACGACCTATGAAAACAAAGCTTGATTTTGTTATGTAATCTTTTTGGAATGACAAGAGATGGAGCCAAAGTAACATGTAATGAATTGGCATAACTTCGGAGCTTGAATCTTGAGATACCAGAAACTTGAAAGCGCTCACATCGAATATTAGATTGACCCAATAGTAAGGAAGGAGATACATCTAAAACTGGTTTCTCAATAGAAACACCTGCAGTTGTAATGTGGTGAGATCAATTTCAAATGGAAGAGATGGAAGAGTGTCAAGAGAATGACGAGGTTGAGAGAGAAATGGGAGAAGAAGAAAAACGAAAACCCCATGACGAAAACCCGCGCTTCCTACTCTTGACTTGATTTGACGCAGGAGTAGTAGTAAATAAGCTATTAGTCTACAATTTCGTCAATTACTCCTAGGACGTTAACAATTTAAAATTGCACTATGTTAACTACTGAAATTCTTTCGACAATTAACTGCTGACGAAAAAAAAAACTCGGCACGTAAGTGCCAAAGAGCATGAATTTTGATTTTTCCCAAACTTTTCCAAACACACTCATATTGTAGCACAATCATATGTTTAAATATGCATGTAATGGTAATTTATCCCTAGTTGCATTTATTTCTGCTGGTATATATGTCTCTCTCCACGTTGTCATTTTTTTGAAGCATACACATGGGCTACTGACTCACGTACGTACTTAATGCGTATCATGTAGAATCATCCATCAACTATTAACTTTGTTTTTACCAACAAAAAAAAAACTATTAACTTTGTTCCATATAAATGCATAAAAACCAAAATAAGAAGCTAAGATAGTGAAAGGTGAATGAGGTTTTTTTATTCATACTCTTTGACATTTAAGTGCCGAAGTTTTTTTTTTTTTTCCTTTTTTCGTCGGCAGTTAACTGCTGAAGAAATTTTGGTAGTTAACTGCAGTCGGTTCCTTACTTTAGTAGTTAACTGCCGCACGGACATTTTTATCTTTTATACGTGTTTTTCAGCCCTATCTATTTATCAACAACAATTTTCATCATCCTTACACATTAACAAATTTACTGTTAACACCAAATAAATAAAAAAATCTTTCAACGATTATTCACAAAGCATTTTGATTGTTTTGGAAAGTTACAACAAGAAAGCCAAAATATGTTATAATGTTCTATCATTAACCATGTCTCGGTCCAACTTAATAGCTTCGATATATCTTTTTTAATAGTTTGTCATATAATTTTTACAGGTATTCTTCTACTTTTAGTGATGTGACTATCTTTCTTCTGGTTTACTCTTTTTACTATATAATTTGTCCATCTACTCTTTATATGTTCAAATCACGTAAGTTTATTTTCGAGTGGCTTTTTCTACTTTATGTCTAATATTGTCATTTCAAATACTATCTCATCTAGTTTTACTACATACCCAACGTAGTATTATCAAACATTCAACACAAAATCTTCATTTCAACTGCGTTTATTTTATTCTCGGTCAACAACACTTTGTTTTATACAACATTATTTGTCTTATGGTTGTGCGATAAATTTTTCCGTTAACTTTTTTTCTAAGAAATTATTTTCCATTAACCTGAGCAGTACTATAAAAAAAATTAAATAAATTGGAAGTGTTACTTTTGATGTGTAACATGAGGACTTTAAATCCACGTTTTGTACTATAAAACTCATTTATACAGGTATTGTAAAAATGATATTTATGATATTAATGTTTTTTTAAAAGTGAACCGTATAGAATAGGATTCTTAAAAGAATCGTTCTTTAAAGATGAGCTTCTTCTGTAAAGATGATCTTTACGCCCGTTTTTACTTACAATAAGAATCATCCTTACACATTAACTAATTCTTTTAACAAATTTACAGTCAATAACAAATAAAAAAGTTCTTTCAACAAATGTATTCAGTAAAGACTACATCTTTTCGTGGGGAAAAAAGTGTTGTTGTAGCTTTAAGAAAAAGTAAATGATATTTTTTATTCTACCCATATATATGTAGGAGTTGGATACACATTGTGATTGTCTTATGATACTTCTCATTTACGACAGTTTCTAAAATAAAATTATATTTTTAATTACTTAAAAAAATTAAATATAAATTTATTTACATAAAACAAATAAAAGTGTTTTACTCTTTGTGCTAAGATTCTAATTGAGTGCCACAAGTTTGAAGAATAGTCTTTCAACCAAGTGATCTATCGAAAACAGACAACTCAGGGTGTTTTTCAACCGAAAAATCAAATCAAACTTTAAGTATTACAAGTACATTTTCCCAACAAATATTATAAGTAGATCATAATAAATCATAAATTTATTAAAATGAAATTATTAATTACCATTATACACTTTTTCTTGGTCTGTATGGTTCTTCTAATTTTTTTTTTTTAAGTATTTTTTTTTTTACAATTTTTTTTTAAGTATCTCACTTTACATTTTATTGTCTTAAGATACGAGGGTAATTAAGTAGTTCAATTGATTTAAGTTAGGATATACAAAGTTGAAGATCTTGGGTTCAAAGAGAATAAATTATTAATCTAACAATATTAATAGTTGTCATTAAAACAAAAACTATCTTAAGATGTGAAATTCTTGAAATGTATAATTGTCTCAAAGATTAATAAAACAACAGTGATATTTGAATACTTCATGTTTCTCAACATCAATCCAACATTTAAGATCCTTAATCTCTTTAGGAAAGAAAAAAAAAATTCCTTAAAAAAAAACTCACATGACTCGGATCCTACCCGACAATTATATCCAAAACCCAAGTCCATGTCGTGTCAACTCTTCCTAGTTCCTACGCAAACACAAATGTTCCATCCTCCGTCAAAAACCGTTAACTACCAACAACAGAATGTTAGCTATTTCAACGCAATGTATGACTTGTGGTTGTAAACTATATCAAACTTTGTCAAACATGTTCCTTACCTTAAGCCATTGCACACGTTTTTCTTTCCCAAATTAGTCACTGTCCTCTTTTCTTTTCATTTCTTAAACAAGTTTCATTTTATCCAAATGAAAAAAAAAGGGTTGTTGTTACATTAGTTTTTCATGGTCTTAAAAATATTGGGTTGTGTTTATTTTCTTTGATTTGTGTGTTTTGAATATAAAGTTTTGATTTTTATCTCTTGGTTTTGAAAATGTGGAGTAGATGGAGTAATGGGTTGTTGAGAAAAAGGGTGTGTTCAATTTTCAATGGAAATGTTAGTTATGGTGGAAAAATTCAATCTTTTGATCCATTTTTGATGAATTTGAGGGATTTTAGATTGGAATATGGTGAAAAGAGAAAGAGTGTTGGATATTTTTCAGTTATTGTGATGAACCAAATGAAAAGGGGTATGTGTTCTTCATCTGCTGGTAGTAGCAACAATGATTCATCAGAAAATGGGGGTGTGAAAAGCAATGGTAAAGGGAAAGATGAGACTATATCTTTCTCTGAAGCTAAGAAACTTATGAGATTGGTGAATGTGGAATCTCTAAAGATGAAACTTGGTATGGATGGAAAAGAAGTTATTTCTTATAATGAACTTATTGAAGCTTGTGAGAGTATGGGTGTTGCTAGGAATTCTGAAGAGGCTGCTGCATATGCTAAGGTTCTTGATGAAGCTGGTGTTATTCTTCTCTTTAGGGATAAGGTCTATCTTCATCCTGATAAGGTTTGCATTTAACTTTTTGTTGCATCTCTTTTCCTTTTTGGTTTGTGTTTTATTGTTTGGTGAATTGAGTTTTGAAGTTAGGTATATATCTGGATACATAACTTCAATAAGTTAGGTATATATCTTGATGGAGCTGGTGAAATTGAGGTTGCCGTGCCAAAATTTCATTTTGTAGTGGTTTATATTTGGATACATTCATGTAAAAATGAATTGAACAATGATTTGAGGGTAAAAATCATTGTAGAAGCAGAAGTTATAAATTCTGGCTTCTGAGTTAGAATCAATTCAAAGGCAGAATCAATTCTACTCGACCACACGTCCGAACATGTAATAATCAATTCTACACCTCCAAAAAATTTGCCTCATACATAAGTGAAACCAAATATACGCATAATGTCTATAGACTATAGCCAAACCGTTGATCTTTAATTTTTTAATAGTTTTGCCAATAAGTTTTAGGTGAGGTAAAAAAGCAAGTAAATTTTTCAAGGCAGAAACTAGTTTTATTATTTCTAATAAACTTAGGCTTGAAGGTGTCCATATAAATCGTTAATCCTGAAATTTTCTATCATATTCCTACATCAATAATAAAATGAAGTAGTTCCTTTCTAGTAAAAGTAAGGCTTGGAGGTAAAACAAATTTTGCCATACAACAATCAAATACATGTAAAATTATATTTGTAGAAAGTAAAATCAATTTGTAAAACCAAGCACACCCCTATTTTTCCCTCTTTGTTTCTGTTTGATTGGCTTATATGCTGAAATTGATTTTGCGGGGCTCGCCTAAGGCATGATAAAGTCAAGGTCTATTACCTATATCCACTTTTCATGGTCCCCCGGCATTTGGTTAGATTTGCGCCGAAGCTATTAATATATGATAATAGAATCGAGTGTTTAATTGTTTCAATATCTGAATGCTTCTTTGGACCTCTGCTGCCAATATCTGAATGATAAAATTATTAATTCCGTGATGTAAGTATTAAGCAAAAACAATCAAATACATTCATGTTTAAGGTCAGATAAAAAGAAGAGGAAGTGTACCCTCCATCAGTATTTTGGTTTGTGCATGTTGACACCATAATATATGATAACGAGTGTTAAGTGTTAACATCATTACTGGCCACATTGTCTATGTGAATTCTTTGATGTTGTTATTCATTTCTATCTATTATTAGATACTAGAAATTTCTTAACCGTCTACGTGAATTCTTTGATGTTGTTATTCATTTCTATCTCTCAAGAGCATGGTTTATATTTATTGAACTGGCCACATTGTCTCAAAAAAGAAAGGCTAAAGCCACAGTTATGCTTGGTTGTATGGGAGCTGAAAATTGTCAGCCATGCTTCAACTTTCAGAACTATATTTTGCTATATAATGTTATAGACTTGTTTGATGTTGTTATAAGAGTTACTAAATATTATTATAGAGTTGTACTAAGGGTAATTTAATCTTTTATGTGCTTTTTGTATATATTTTCTATTTCTCTCTTTGTAACGTAACAATGTATCAAATGTTTGCACTTTTCAGTGAATTCTTTTCATTCCTTGATTGTTCCAAGATCCTTAGGAAAAGTTGTGCATTTTAGAGTTTGAATAAGTAACATTGAATTCAGTTTATAACATGAATGCATGTTGGTTCAAACATGCTGATTCCTCTTTTGTTGCTTGGTCAACACGTCACATGTTTACAGGTGGTTGATCTGGTTAGAAGAGCAGTTCCATTAGCACTGACTGAAGAGAACGATCCACTGAGGGAAGAGTTAAAGAAGCTGCTCGATAAGAAAGAAGAAATTGATGTGTTGGCGCATAGGCAGATGCGCCGCATCCTATGGTCCGGACTAGGTTTCGGTGTAGTTACTGTTAGTCTCTTCTTCAGGCTAACATTTTGGGAATTCTCATGGGATGTTATGGAGCCTATTACTTTTTTCACAACAGCAACTGGCTTAGTAATAGGTTATGCCTACTTTTTATACACATCAAGAGACCCTACTTACCAAGATTTCATGAAGAGACTCTTTCTTTCAAGGCAAAGGAAGCTTTACAAGAGGTATAACTTTGATGTTGTGAGATGCAAGGAGCTTCAGTACATGTGTAAAACACCTTTAGATGCCAAAACCATTTTGAAAAATCGAATAGGAGTTGATTGCGACCTCGATGATGCTTTACACAAGGATTAACAATTTTCAGGTGGTTTTATAATGTTTATTAAAAAAAATCAATTTCTTTTTTTCTTACTGAGTTAATTTTGTTCTCCCTCTATTTTCCCATTGGTGGGGAGAAGCTTATTCTAACTTCTGTTTTGGCTTGTAACTTGTGAGCCACCATTTGTTTTTCCTTCTTTAACTGTTATATGTACTTATTAAATACAAAAGATGATTACATATTCTTCCATTTTGTTGATAGCACATTGTTATTTTACATGTCTCATAACCAATGGTGAATCAAACCTTGTAAGATTTGGTCCATGATTAATTTGGTTACTTTTAGGCTATGAATTCTGGATTCGGGTACACGGATACACGAATTTTTTAAAATTTAGGATACGATACGGCTAAGATACGTTAACAAAAAAATTTATATTAAAACTTATATGTATGTAAAATACTTGAAGAAAATAAACATTAATTAAAAAAACTCAACACAAATTTTATCTAATGTTGATTAACTAAAAGAATTAATTCCAATTATCTGTATTCCCGGGACAATAAGATGGGAACAATTCAAATATTTGTTTGAATCACCTCTCTCTCGTTACCTTCATCGACAAGAAGTATAATTTTAAGTGGTTCATCGAGAAACAATTCAAGTTATGCATATCTAAAATTGAATCATATACATCTCTACTGAATGTTTACAACGTTGTCTCACTTTTTTACTCTTCATTTTTTTTAGGATATGTATCTTTGAAGTATCTTATAAGTATCCTTGTGTATCTGCAGAGTATCGTATAAGTATCCGTTACAATATTTTTTTAAAATTTAAATAATTAATTATGTTACTTCGTGGGTGCATATCCGCGAGTATCCGTGGAGTATCGGTATCTGATACGTATCCGATACGAGTACGTCTCCGTTTTGGAGTATACAGGCTTCCTAGCTTTTAGGTTATGTTTATATGTTTAGAATCCTGCATTAGGTGAAATATAGTTCGGACGTGTGTTTCTATGTTAGACAATCATTAATTTACAAGTCGATTTTGCATCTTTTAAGATAAAATAAAAAAAACTTATGAGTCAGTTATGCTGGCGTTAGTCCAACCCAAATTATAAGATTGTACGATGCGTTGATGGGAGCTTCAGAGAATTTTAGTATTTTGTTGCACCCCTTTTCCTTCTTAGTTTGTGTTTCACTGTTTTTTGTTAATTGAGTTTGAACTTTGAAGGTAAGGATATTTTTTTATATTCTGAGATCAGGTTTGAGATGAGGGATAACGACAAGAAGCAACCCTTATCTTATTATATGGGTCGGGTTACATAGAACAAACATATAATATATTTACCATAAATTATGAATTATTTTTTTATAGCCAAATGTTAGTAGTTATTAATAGATATCACATGATTTATGTCTAGCCTTACTAAAAAAAAATGATTTATGTCTAGCCATATCAATTATTTTTAATTTTGTGTGGCTTAAGTGAGGTAAAAAAGCATGTAAATTTTACAACCCAAACGGAAGAAGGTAAAAGTTAAGAGGTATTTCTAATCAAGCTTAGGCTTGAATGTATAATGAATTTTGTTATACAACAACCTAATTGTCATACATGTAAACTTCCGCTGCCAATGTAAGAACCTCTTTGATAAACGATCTGGAAGTGCATGTAAAATCATGTTTGACAAAAAGTAAAATCAATTATGATATGATTCACGGTAAAATCATATCATAATGCTAGTCAAGTGTTTTGGTTGAACCGGTTTGCAAGAAGCGGTTTAATGCTAGTTTTGTTGTGGTTGGATAGGTTTTGTTTTAGTGCAAAAAGTTATTATGTGGGGTTTAATTAAAGTATCAATGATAACTGGTCTTTGAGAAATATAATCCCACAAAATCGTTCAGGTTGTATTGTGATCAGTGTCGTCGTTTGAATTTCGATGTCTTTTGTAAATCAAGATAATGATGCCCTTATAAAAAGTGACAGTTTTTAAAATTGTTTAAATATCAATCTCTTTAAACTTTTTGTTGTAAAATCATTAATAATTCGTTTATAATCAGGATTCTTTAAAAAAATATTTTCAATTGAAATCAAAGCAAGACTATATAATCTATATTGTAACATTGTAGATCTCAAATAAAATTTTAACAATTTCAATTTACAAAAATTTGTTTCAACATATGAAACAGTTATAGGAATATTTAGTATTATTTTATATGTTATGCATGCATTAGGAAAACAATTAAAAGTCTTTAAAATACTAAATATCATATAACGTGATTTCAATTCAACCCTTAAAACATCTGTAATTTTTTTTTAATTCTTCAAATAAAATTTCACCATCGAGATAAAGAGAATTATCACGTTTTAGACAAGTTTCAAAATATTTACCACATGCTTTCAAGTTCCTATCATATCATATAATAATTTAAGCCTTTCAATGCTAACTAAAAATCCAAAAGTATTTTTATATGTGCTATACCGCCCAAATTTTTTAATAAGCGAACTAATTGTTTGATCTACAATATATTAAAAAATATAAGAAATCTTAAAATAATCCTCAGCTGACTCGAGGTTCACTTGTGCCTCTTTAGACAAATTTTCATCATAATATTTTTTCTACAAATTTGTGTTTTTTAAATAAACATAAACTTAATCTCCATTGAAGTTACAACTTTTTTTTCCAACATAACGATGGCATTTACAAATCAAGATTCTCTATAGTACAAGAACTTGAATAAAATTATATACTTACAAGTAAGATAAAAATTAATTTTCAACTTAACTATTATATGGTGATGGGGTTAGAAAGAATGTGTCATATGCTTGAATTAGAGGCCATGGTGATACCTCTAAAGTGTAGAGAGAAGAAAGTAATATGAGCATACTCTTAGTTGACTTATTTCATTTCTTCACCATCATCTTAGTGTAAGAAACTATAATTGCAAGGAATATGATATTAGGAAGAAGAAGAAAAATACAATTTTTGGATGCTAACAATAACTAAACAACATCTCTTGAAATATTTTTTCAATTTAAGGCATATTGAACGGTACTTTGGCTAGCGTAAGAACTTGTTCTTCTCTACTGATCATTTTTGTACTCTCTTAAGTCTAGTACACATATAATCAATTAAACATTCCAGCACATACACATTTGTAACTTTCGCACTTATGAACAAAAAAAATCATACAATATTCTTTGTGACAATCTTCATCTCTTTTTTGTTTGAAACAATCTTCATCTCTTATACATTCACAATTTCCTATAATAAAAAAAGAGAATAAAATAATTGTACTAAAAACATGATAAAAGAGTGTGTACGAACTATGAAGTAAAGAAGAAAATTTGAATAGGATAAAAAGATGGCTTACCTCTGATGTCTTCTGATGCGACAAGAAATAAGGAAAGAAATAAAATCACAACATAAACAAGTTTGATCATTTCAACCATATTTTTTTTCCTCTTTGCATGCAGAAAAACATAATATGATTTGATCTCTTTTTATAATGTATAAAGTCCACACTCTCCTATAAATAATTAAGTAGTTTTTAGCATTTGTGAAGTTGTAAAAACCCTTCATAAAACTATAATAACTATTAAATTTATCTTAACTATATTTGCGTATTGTGTTTGTTCCATTAGCACACTTAGTAAGGAACAAAACCAACTGTCTAATCACAAATATTCTTTTTTAACTAACTTTTCATCACTTTTTTGACCTCTCATGTTAGTAAAGAGAAAGATTATATTGTTGGACCATGGTAAATTTATCTATAGGATTAATGCACCAATGTTAAGAACCTATTTATGCACAAATATTTCCGTGAATTTAACTCAGTTGGTAGAGATATTGCATATTATACGTAGGGGTCGGGATTCGAACCCCGGACATCCCACTTTCTCATATTTAAAATGTGTGAGCTCTAACCACTTGATTACTTGATCTAAAAAAAGAACCTATTGTAATTTTCACTTTATTTATTTTCATGTTGAAATTGTTCGATAGAAAAAGAATGTGCATTTAATTTTATATGATTCATATTTATTTACAAAATAATGTTACATTGAACGTAAACTAAAATTCTCTTTTTGAAATGATTAATATACACTATCAAACCATGTTTTAAGAAGAGTTGATTTTCAATTGAATTTACAAAAGAAAAAAAAAACTACCCATGTTACTTTGATTAAAAAATAAAACCTTTTAACTTGATGATGAGAGACACTTTATCTCTTTCTCTCTTGTAAGCCGTCGCCAAAACTCTAGTTTATTCTCAAAGATGGATCCGGAAATTTGAGTAGGTGGGGTTGATGTCATATCATTAAAATTTATATAAAAATATATAAATATGTATACGATAAATATTTATATAAGTTCTGTTTATAATTGCTCTTAAATGTTGATATTTTTTCATTTCTAACCTATTAAAAAATATAACATTGATTAATTATTTTTCCAGCCAATGAACGTCAATCATAAGTCATTTTTCAACAAATATAAATAGTAGTTTATAGTATAATAGTAGTTTTAGTATCTTGCTAACAAATGTCATAAGAACATTGAATAGGGATTCCATTAAAGAAAATTTTATCTAAAAAATACAAATTATTTTTATCAGTTTAATAATTACAACACTTTTTTTTATATAAAATGACTTTTTGTTTACTAAATTAATATCCTTATAACGCGCATATTGTTATATTGTTATAAATGAATTATGTGAAGACAATAATAATATATAAGTGGGGTCAAATTGCATAAATATCAAAATGTTGGTTAAAAAATATGATAGGAAAGTGGGGTGAGCTGACTCCATTGCCCTCACCCTCAATCTGTGGTTGTTTCTTCTCCTTCATCCACCAAAGAGGGATGATTTTAGGTCAATATCTAACTCGTTTTTCTCTTTGCCTTTTATTGAAATAAGTGATTTTCACATCTATTTTGTTTTTTATTTTGTGATTTCGTCATCTTAGCGACGTTGATAAGTGGTAGAAAGTGTTAATTTCATGATTCATAGTAAGCACCTTTGGTTACTTGTTTTACAAGTTATCCAAGGAAAAACCTGCAAATTTTAGTCTGCAACTGTCATGCCTCGCCAGGCACAACATTTCCTGCCTGGCGAGAATTACAGGTCCTCTGACCTGTTTGACCAAAACCTGTCGCTGTGGCGACAAAATCCTGCATGGCAAGATGTCGCCCGAGCAACAAACCGTGGCCATGGCGGGAATGAAGTTCCAGAACCCATGTTTTCCAAGATCATATGTCGTCATGGCGACAAATGTCCTACCTTACGAGAAAAGGCAGTTTGGGGCAAGTGGACGATGACGTGGCAGAAACCCACTGGCAAAGAAAGCTCATGTCACTCTAGCGACAAAATCCTGCCTAGCGAGAAAGCACTTTTCGGCAGAAGTATAAAAGCTCTTCTTCTCATTTCAGAAACATTATTATTGGAGAGTATAACATTTTAGAGAGAGAAAAAACATGGAAAAATACAGAGAGACCCTTAAGGAGCAAGGAGCTCAAGGATTGAAGGGATTCACAAGATCATTGAGACATCATGGCTTGCTTCTATTCCATCTCTTATTTTCTCCTTGTAAGGTTACCACGACAATAAGTAGCTAGACTCTTTTTGTTGGGATTAAATGTAATCAACTCTACTAGTATGTATGCCCTTTGATTATGATGTTGTTTGATTTTAATTATCTCATGATGTTGAGGTTATTCTTGTTTTTCCATTACAATCTTATGGATTTGATTTGTATTGAAAAATACCTTTTGAATCTAGGTTAGAATAATCTTATATCAAAGTTTTTGTTCTAGACATGGAATTTAGGTTTTGATAATCACTTTGAATATTGGAACCCAAAGCTTTTGTATCGTTTAATAGTTTGGGAAATCAACTATACAACGATACAATCGACTATTGGATCGTTTAATAGTTTGGGAAATCGACGATTGAACGACGCAATAGAAATCACGACATCATTTGGACACGAATGATGTTGCCGAGCAATATGTGATAATATCAATTGATAATTAGAATCTGCAACACTAATCCGAGAATACGTATAAGTAGGTTGATGAAGTTTAATCCCAGCATAATCATTTTCCTGTCAATTCTCAAACATTTTATAATTTTGTAGTTTTATAGCTTATGAAACAAAATATTGTGAAACCTTAGCAACGGCTTATAATATCGCACCAATCCCTGTGGAGCCGATAATACACAAATACTTACTTTTGATACTACATCAGACGTTGGTTTGTTCGTTGTCTTTGTGCGACATTGTTTGTCTTTCTTGTTTCATTCAGGTATTTGTTCGGTTCAGATTATCTGATTAGCTTCGATCTAGTGTATATTCAATCAATGATTTTGCTGTCGTCCACGTTGCAGATCCGGAGACCTGAACACAGACATATGTGTAGGTTTTTGTACTTTTTTCGTTTTATGCTATTAAAATGGACGTTGTGAGTTTGTTCGCAGATTCACCATTTTTATTTTTAGCGAATTTGCATTGTATCGACTATCAATCTACTTTATCAATATGAATGAATGGATATCATTTATTTTTGTCAAAAAAATGTTACTTTTATTAAAAAAAATCAGATGACGTTTATTTTTAAGTGTCGTTAAGAGTAATAAAAAAATACATCAAATGCCAACAATTTTTTCTTTTTTTAGACAAAATCAAATGCCAACACTTGAAAACAGCCATATATGAAATTGATGGTCTAGTGACAAACTGAATTTCCCTTTGCACATTCGTACAAACAATTCAAAAAAAATTATTCTTAATATACCCTAACTGAAATATAATCAAACTTAGAAATTTCGGTCATGTTTTACCTCTTGGCATATAAAAAATTGAAAATAATTTTATCTCTTTACAGTACATAAAGTTTTTGCTCTCCTAAAAATAATTTAGTAGTTTTTAGTACTTATAAAGTTGTAAAAACCTTTCATGAAATCAAAATAGTTATCAAATGTATCTATCGTTGTTTTTTTGACAAAAGTATATTGTTGTTGTGTTTGTCCTTTTGACACACTTGTTAAATAACTTACAAGCACCGTCAAGAGTAATAAAAATACATTAAATATAGATACTTGACAACACTCGTGTATAAAAGGAGTGGGGTCTAGTTCCTTAAAAAAAAAAGGAGTGGTCCAGTGAAAAATCTAAATTTACCATGGCACATCCATACGAATAACTAGAATTTTTTTTTCTTAAAATACTCTCACTGAAATAATTATTTTTTCATGTTCTCCTAAAAGAAATCATGTTGCTTTTCGATTAGTATATATTATAATCTTAGTTAATTCTCATTTCATAACTTTTATTGGTTTATACAAAATAATACTTAGCCGCTAAACATTATTGTTTTGTAATTAATCCTAAATTGTTGTTGACATTTCTATAGGTCATTTGGGAAAATGTAAGTTAACTACGTTACATTGTGCATTAGAACTGATTTTTTTTTCATGACTATATGACCCATAGGTTATATAAAGTCTATAGCTATTGTATGACTAAGTCAACTGTGCCACTTAATATGAAACGGATAGAGTATTACCTATATTTTAAAAACTCGCAAAGCTTACTTGGAGGAAGTGTACCCTTCATGATGACACCATCATTTAAGTCGATCAATGAGTATTAACATCCTCGTTAGTTTAAAACTCCAACATAAACAAATGACTTGTGAGAGATGCTAGAAATTTGGAAGTAGCCTTCAACACTTATTTTTCAGTGATCTCTTGTTGTTTTGGAAGTAGCCTTCAACAACAAGAAAGAAGGACTAATGTGAATGATATTCCTAGACATATTATTACTCAGAATATCATTTTAAGGAATGTGATTTGTTACCTTGAAACAACGTATTGTTGAAGTTAAGCTTGTATAATATAATAGTCAAACCGAGTTGACCTTTTTTTCTCTGGTTAAATAGCAATTATATTAATATAATAATAGAACCCTTCGGAGTTAGTTTAGCAATATAGATGCGGTCTAGATCTAAGGTTCGAATCCTCAAATACTTTGTTTTAAGTTTAAGAATGACATTCCCGGGAATACATGGTTAGAGAATGAGTATACCCATGTTTGTTATGAGGTTGAGAGAAAAATATTCCTATGTATAAAGGTTCTTGGGTATGACGTAAACTTCTCATAACTTCCCTTATTCCCTTGTAAGAAAGTGGGAATGTGCATTCCCATGATATTATACATAGATTTTTTTTAAAAAAATTGAACTTCCAATTTTCCCATAAATGTCAATTTATTTGCCAAACATTTTTTTTAACAAATACCCAAAAATCATATTTTCATTCCCAGGTAAGTTATTCCTGAAAATAATTTGTGTTTCTCCAAAACAAACGCCCCCTAACAATTTTTGAGTTGGGATAGTCTATACAAGATTTTGTTTTTACTTCAACTGAACCCCCACCAGCGTAAGGTGGGATTGGTTTCCGACAATAATCAGCTTGATACCGACTTTCCAAAATAAATTAATGATAAATTTATATGATTTATTTTTATTTTATCAGATAATTCATTTATTACTAATTTTTCTCCTTCAACATCCATTTTTGAAAAATGAAAATAGCCATTTTCCCCTTAAACATCATAATCTTGAGAAGAAATTATCATTTTAGTCTCTTAATTCTCTCACTCTTTCTCCTATTTCCTTAAACTATATAAAAATAATACATAATTCTTAATGGTAAAAAAATCCGCCAAGTTGGTCCATAAGTTATATATATATTTTGACAAAAGAAAAGATATTCATTCATTCAAATTGATAAAGTACATCGATATAATGCAAATTCGTTAAAAACAAAAAGGATGAATCCGTGAACAGGCTCACAACATCCATGTTAATAGCATAAAATGGCAAAGTACAAATGCCTACACATATGACTATATTTAAATTTCCGGAATAACCATGTCTCCAGATCTGCAACGTGGATGACACCAAAGTCATTGATTGGATCTGCACTGGATCGAAGTTGATCTGACAATCTGAACCGATCAAATACTAAGAGAAACAAGAAAAACAAACAACGTCGCACAAAGACGACGAACAAACCAACGTTGCACGAAGACGCCGAAATCACAAAATAAAAAACAAAATAGATGTGAAAATTACTGATTTCAATGAAAGGGAAACAGAAAAACGAGTTAGAGAGGTGATTTTGGGTCAAAAATTTACCTTAAATCACCCCTCTTGTAGGATGAAGGAGAAGAAACTAGGATTTTAGTGACAGCTCACAAAAGAGAAAAAGGGAAAAGAGGTTTTTGTTTTTTAAAAGGAAGTTGGTCCATAAGTTATATGAAATAGTTTTTTGAGGGAAGTTATATTATTATTTTTTTTTTAGGGGTTGAGGGAAGTTATATGAAATATGTCGCTTCCGTAATATCTCATAAATTTATATTGGCACATATTAATTTGACGGATTTTTTTAACAAATTGAATTCAGTCAGGGATGTGATTTAATCAATAAATATAAGCCTCGTGGTTGAATTTTATAAGTCTTGTATATTAGCATACAAAACTAAACAAATTGCGGGGATAGCTCAGTTGGGAGAGCGTCAGACTGAAGATCTGAAGGTCGCGTGTTCGATCCACGCTCACCGCATATTAGATTTTTTTGGTTTTTCTTTTCATTTTTCAATCGAACCTTCTCCTTATGAGATATTCAAGAATTATACTAAGAAATTTTTTAAATTGATCCACCTGACTTAAAAATGGTTTTAATAGAGCAAATAGTCACTTTAGTCCCTGACTCTGCACCTCGCTGTCAAATAGGTCTCTGACTCCGGATTAAATACAAAGAAGTCCCTGACTCTGCACTTCCGTTATCACTTCAGTCCCTGACGTTAAATAATTATGTTAAATGTGTCAAAAGGACTAAAGTGAAAGTAGAAAATGGTCACTTTAGTCCCTGAACCAAAAATCAATATCCCCAATTTGAATCTCAAATCCCTAAATGTCATCCCTA
>Ga0228711_1002689_pt1 | contig 27422 bp, 7 predicted proteins | sample MedpolnodulmetaG_2_FD_177996 | JGI IMG/M metagenome (GOLD analysis project Ga0228711, IMG submission 177996) | Root nodule microbial communities from Medicago polymorpha collected in Santa Monica, California, United States - brown nodules | ecosystem: Host-associated > Plants > Roots > Nodule... | reverse complement strand
ATAAAAAAGTCATTCTTTGCATATTGGGGATGCTCTGCAAAGAAGGCCTGAGGAAAAAAACAAAAGAAAAACTGTTAAGATGCAATTGTAGTTTTATTTTATATTATTTTTACTATGAATTGACATGTGTATTACCCGTTCGACTCTACTGAAATAAAATGAAACACCTGAACCCACATTTGTATGAAGCCCGTAATTTTTTTTACTTTAAATTTGTAAATAACAACTTTTTTAATTTGTGTGAATCATGATGACCTAATGCCAGTTTTCTGCAAATTCGAACAGGCCTCATGGATTACAGATGCTATGATTCTTCAGAAGACCAGAGATTCGTAGATCTATGTAAAAGAGAGTATGGATGACTTTGATTTATAGGACTTGGACTTTATAGTGTGAAAGAAATCTAAAATTCTTGATGTCTAAATATGAGTAAAGGTTGTTTATGTCCACTTTAAAATCTCAGTTGGTGGTTCTTGATCTTGAAAAAACTGGTTTGTTTTTAGTAAGTTTGTTTCTGAACTCGGAAGCCTTTAAACTAGATATTATTCTGTTTCAAATTTGGATTATTTCCCTATTAAGAAATTGAATTAGTGAATAGACAAAAATAAGAAAACAAGCTCCATACTCATTGAAAATTATGATTCCTTTTAAATATTTGAAAATTTAAAGTTGACTTCAAATCTGAAAATGAAATTTTTTGGATAATGATTTGATTGTCAACTAAATCCCTCTGAATAACTTGACTACCAAAATTACCAACATTGGCAAGTTGATAGTATGGAGGTAAAACTCCATTTCAAAAGTTAGAAACAATCCCTCTAGGCCCAGTTGGGTTTTAAACTTGAGTAGCATCTATTAATCTCCTTTACCAAATTAAAACACTGTATTTATTTTTGTCTAAATATAAAAGGAATTTAAATAGGGATCAATTTGCTACTCTAGGAAATTTCCTACACAAGCCACTCTTCAGTTATAAGTAGAATTGAAGGAAAATAGTGGGTGGATCATCTAAACATAATGAAAACAGAGAAAACACCCTCTTTAGAATTGCACTAAAATTCTTGAATTTTACATTCAGATTCAAGAGCAAACACAGGTACCTGCAAAAAGTCATACAGGTCATTGCTAACACCCTTTTCATTATGACGAATATCACGCAAATCAGTGCTGTAGCTAAAGCCAGTTCCAGTTGGTTGATCAACATACAAAAGGTTTGACACCTACAAAATTGGCAACAAAATTTAACTGTCATAAATAATTATCAAGGAAATGTACAATACATAGAACAATTGTCAAGGTCATAACAAACATGATATCAATTATATTTCTCTCCCCATAAAGACACTCACATCTTTAAGGAAGATGTGAGGTGTGTCAAAGAGCTAGTGGTAGCTAAAATTACATGTTAGTACTATACAGAAAGAAAAACTTCAAAGCTAGTCGCTAAAGACAAAAAGACACCACTGTGAGCACTAACACGGCAGCAATGAAACTTGATAAAGTTTAAATGAGTGATTACTGATTAAATTGTTTCTTATTAACATTACTTTATAAAGATTCATTATGATGATAACAAGCAATGAGCAATAAATCAGTTTCAATGTTTTAAAACCATTATCTCCAAGGAAAGGGAAGGTCATGTCCACATAATAGTATAAACTTGCTCATTACCTGAACAACCCCACTTCGTATTCAGTTATCCACTTTCTGCCCCATTTCATAATGGTTTAAGTTACTTTTAGAGACTACGTTTCAACATGGGAAAAAGTAATTCACATGACAGTCTTTTTTTCGATAATTAAGAATATTGCATTAATAATGATCCAACAACAGCATCAACGTGAGCACTCTTAACCCACCTTCTATGAAGTGTTGCAGAGGACCCACACTACAATGTGCTATAGAATGTTGGATAAAAATGAACATATTACACAACTAGTCTCTTAATGTACAAGAGCCTTTCAAGTCAAGACACACCAAGGGAAACCTACATGATACATTTGCTGAGAAAGTTAACAGACCTAAGAACAATAAGAATAACTATTGCCTAACAGAGCTACACTCTACACCAGTCAAATCCAACAGAAAGAAAAGAGCATCTTGGAGCCTTATGGTAGTACCAACTTAAAAAATGGTATGGCATCATTACACCCCCTCCAAATCATTTCACCAGCATCATATTACTGTCTAGCTTAATTCTCAAGGATATGTCTCATTTCGGGAACTGGTTTCTTTTGGATTATGCAAAAGAAATTGCACTGGTGAGATATTCTACTTATAAAGTTGTGGAAGGATGTTAATGGTTAAAAAAGTTCCTTAGTCAGAGAGCTTTTCTTTTCTCCATAGTTTCTCTAGTTCCCACAATGCCCCCTTTAAAAGTTGTACATTCAGAGTCCTCAAGTGATCGTGTATATTATGATTTCCAAGATTGTGAATTGCAACCCCTTTTGATTTTATTGAAACCTACTCATTTATCTAGCAATCTAAATAAGAAAGCTGGGAGCAGGTTGGCTCTACCCTACTGTTGGAGCAGATTTTGATGATTCCTCACAAGTTACAAATTTCTTGGTAAGCAAGCCAGAATTTGGAGTGGTACTTTGTTATGATTTAGTTGCTATGTTCTACTGATATATATTTCAAAGGTGTTTTTTTTTTACTGATGTGCAGAAAGATCAAACAGCATTGTCACTTCTATTGTACCTTCTTCTTGTCACTTCTATTGTACTTTCGTCTTTATTCTCTAATGAAAACTTTTTTTTTTCGATATAAATTATTCAAATGGTGAACGACTGTATCAGCATAGATAGTGACTGAATATTTTAAAGAGAAATGTTAACTAGTGCCCTTAGGGCACTAGTTAAGGACCTTAAGTAGTAACTTTTTATAAAAGTATGTGTAATCAATGTATTGAAAATTGAAAACTTTTAAATTTTGAAAGAATAATTACTTTATTTAGCATACTTAGAGAGTGCCCTGGGGGCACTCGTTAACAAAACCCTATTTTAAATTAAGATAAATGACATTTTGATACATAAGTTTGACATGAAATTCAGTTTAGAATCATAAACTTCCTTATTAGATATGGCAGCAGAATGGTAAGTTGTTAGTTTGTTTTTGTTTTTTTGAATCAGCAAATTTATTCACGACAAGTTTGTGTAAGACACACACAACTCGCGGGTGGAAACGAAAACGGAATTACAATTGTGGCTCCGGTAAGTTGTTAGCTGAAAATGCAATATGTAGAATCGGAAAAGTTTGACATGATATTTCTTACTCTCTTAAAATACATGAAGTAATTAACTAATAAAAGAGAAAATGTGAAATTAGGTTACCTTGTCCCAACCATAGTTGTTCCACACAAGAGACAGGTCATCCTTAATTTTGAAAGGACCATTTTCGTAAAACAAAGCCAATTCACTGCTACAGCCAGGTCCTCCAGTCAACCAAATCACAACAGGGTCATCTTCCTTATGGTTGCGTGATTCAAAGAAAAAGTAGAACATCCTACAAACAAGAGAATGATATTAGAATAAAAGAAAAGCTGATGAAGGAAAGAAGGAAGTTAAAGTGAAAAGCCTTACTTTGCAGCATGTGAATGTTGAATGGGGTAATAGCCAGCATAGTGACCAAAATCATCAACGGAAACATCATCATCATCGGAAATTAGGTTAGAGAACCTGAGGGGTTTCTCAACAATCTTGCCACGGTCACGGGAAGATGAATTTGCAGAAGCAGAAGCGATGTTGAGGTTGACGTCCGGAAACAAATTAAGGTCTCTCACAAGCTTCTTAGCCTCAAGCTTCAGTCCAAAATCGCCGCTGGTGGCAGAACAAATTGATATCCACAAGCAGAACAAGAAAATGAACAAGATTGACCCCATTTTAGAATCAGAATCACAAAGAAAGAAAAGGTAGATAGATAGCTTATAAAATTCACATCTACTCAAGTCATCAAGTGTTAGTGAACTGATTATAACCTCTCCTCTCCCTTGTGTTGTGTCACTTCAATGTGCACACTTTTCAAACACAGATATTTATATTCTAATTAGATAGATAGATTAAGTCAATAACACGTGTATTCATCACAATCACAATGCTTCTTCAATAAATCAATTACTTTTGTTATACTAATACACATTACACAAACACAAATTTCATATCAATTTTTTAAAATATTCAATCAAATAACCATCTAAATTGTGTTTTTTTTTTGGTTACTATCTAAATTGTGTTTAATCATGCATAATTTTTAGTTGTTTATGATATCCATTTGTAATCAAAATACACACTTGAAAATTGTGATAAATGACTTTTAAAATTATAATTAATTTGATTATCATTAAGGGTAAATTACACTAACTTCCCTTGAGGTCTCTTTAAATGACAAAGACACCTCATCTAGTTTCTTATTTAGCACTAATCTCCCTTGGTGTTAAACACCGTTTAACTTCTGTCAAATTATATTAAGAAAGAAAAAAAAAACTCATGTTAACGTTGTCTATTACTCTCCTTCAAACCCAAAATTTCCATTCCTCCATGGAAGCAACACAGAAAACATAAAGCTCATGTTTGTCTCTTTGGTTCTTATCCATTGGATAGATTCCATTCTCGTACATCATGCTTTTGTAAATATCTATTATCCTGTTCGTTTTGCTGGTATTGAAATCCAGGAACAAAAAAGGGCAATTTTCATGGTACAATTTATTTGAATATTAAGTTTCGTCCCAAACCTATTTGCCTTTGGAATAATAACAAACTTCAATTGATTGAAATTTTTGTGAATTGTAGGGAGGAAATGTGACAAAAATCAAAGCCAAAAAACTTTTTGACTAAAGGTTACAAAAAATGGATGATAGAACGGACAAGAAAAGCTTAGAACTTTTTGCAGATATTCTATGGTTTAGAAGATGAAGATTATCATAACTAGAAAGAGAAAAGTAACAGCTTTACTTCTAACAGATAATTAACGGTGTTAAGTTGTAAATGGAGGTATCTGTCTAATTATGACACTTTGGAGGAGGTTAATGTCTATTATAAAACTAGAGGGGATGTATGTGTCATTTAATAAAACCTCGGGAGAGGTCAGTGTAATTTACCCTATCATTAATTGTGTTCAATAAATGAATAATGAGTTGTGATATTTGTTATATTCCTTTGCAATCAAATAAATATAATTAAATAAACCACAATTTTAGTTTTGTTTGCCATCTAATTTCTTCTAGAATTGTGATATCAATTGCGTGTCAAAAAATATCTCTCAAATTGCATTTATGTGTTTGAATCTCTACCTTGGAAACTAAAAATGTTAAAAAGAATCCATCTATTTTTCCTTTTATGTACTGATCGGAAATGAACATCAAACGATAGTCACCGTTGACATATTTCGAGACTGTTGAGATTGTTGAGCAATATCTGGTGCAATTGCCTGACAATAAAAACAACACACAAGAATCTGCTCCGCTCCTAAATTTTGTTAACTCAATGCACTTCAATAACCAAGTTCCTTCTTTCTTTAGATTGAGAGTTTGTAGTTTTTTTAGGCAAATGTTAGTGGGTTGGTTTGTTAGGAGAAGGGGAGAATTATTATCAGAGAAGAGATTGAACTTTAACCTTTTTCTTAACTCCCCCAATGTCCTATCCTATACCTCTGGCTAAACCTTCAGGTACAGTTATAAACAAGTGACCAATTCTCAGTCAAATAATGTATCAGCCTATCAGGTAATCTATTGATAATGCAAGTAGTCAATTCAGAGACACAATAATTTGCAATACAGAACATCTAATTAAGCTCTCGATGGTTCAACAAAATTTAACCTCGACAAAGACCACGTTGAGAGGCAATGACAAACATGCATCCAAAATATTAACAATATATTATAAACCCATGTTATTATTGATATAGCGCAGTCTGAGCCAAACTTGTTTATACATGGTCTAGATAATATCTTTGGGTGAGTTCATACAAGATATATAGTTAACAGTTTGGACCCACATTCATCTTCAAATGAAGATAGATTATCTAGTGCAGCTTATTTGGTCCTGAATGGAGCTGAACTGTCTGGCTTGGAACAACTTGAAGAACACCTGGTTGCTCTGCAATTTAAGACATCCAATGTTAATAATAAACATGGAAAGCACATTTAACAAAATGAGAAAAACTAAAAGAAATATCAAATCATGCATACACCAAAAAAATAAAATAATAATAACTCTTTGAAAAAAAATTATAATAGAATATATGCGGGTATGGTATAGAGAGACATTGGCATATTTGGTGAGAACAATTCCTATGAGAAAACAACAAGTCTATAACATATAATCATGCATGAATGGTCAAGATTAATCGTTCTCATGTTCAAGAGAATTACTGATGTGAAAATAACTATATGATAGAACCAAAAACAAGGATCTATATTTACAACAGTGCGATAAGCTGTTAGAACAAAGATTGTGACAACTGACAGACACAGTGAACACTATCCATTGGCCTGCAATTTTGAACACTCTGAAACAACAAAGAAAAATGGAAAGGGAAGTATATGGATACTAATTATAGCAGAGAATGAAACAACCGAAAAATTAATAAGTGACTAATGATAGACACATGACCTCAGTTCACCAATCACTGGTCTTGTCTCTAGATATACGCTACTCATAAATAATTAGAAAACTTATTAATGGTTTCTTATTCTAAAACATTATAATAACTAAAATTGTTTCCTTCATCTTCCCAACACACAAACAATGAGGCCAGATGTGTTATCGACTGTGGATAATGGACTCTGGTGAAAGGCCAAAACTCAGCTGTTTTAAGCAGCTATTTCCGCCATGAAACGCCATGGTGTCACCATCTTTCAAAAATTGCCCATTCCGGTTGGCGAAAAATCCACATTCCGATTGGTATGATTGCAACGCAACAACTCTGAACTTGGGCAGAGGAATCTATAGTATGCAAAGTACATTTTGATGCAACCAGACACACAGAGCTTGACACATTTGGGAGTTGTCTCATGAGTTCGTATGAAGCTAGAATTGAGGTTAACGTGTGATTCAGGAGTCAAATTTCTATCAGATGATAATATGAAGCCCTTTTCATAAGACATCAGATAATAAAAGAACATCCAGAGAGTGTTTCACAAATATGAAAGCAGTGCTAGGATATGAGGTAAATATGTCATATGAATACCAAGGTAACAAAACCAATATGACATTGATATTATAGGTTTGCTTGATCAAGGAAGAAAAGAAATAGTAAATTCTTAATTTAGTCTTTCAAACATCACTCTTAGTCCCAAAAGTATATGGTAATAATAAGTCCCTACAATATATGATAATTCATCTCGTTAGTCTCTAGCATCTGCCATCTTACTAGCCGAGACTACCATGACAAATTTTCATATGCTTTAAGGGCAAAGTAGGAGAGAGTGATACTTGGATGACTAAATTGAGGGTTTACTTAATAACAAAAACAAAAACAAAAGATAAATGAGATGGCACACAGATTTGCATTTCGTGTTCCAAAACACTCGTAATCAAAAAGCCGCAAAGAGGAACAATTAGGTAAAAAAACTGATTTAGCAAAACCATAGATGCATGTAAGTTGCTTTTATCTTTGTTTACAATTACAGGATTATGCTTATTGTGTTCCAAAACACTCACAATCAAAATGCCACAAAGAGAATAATTAGATAAAAAAACTGAGTTAACAAAAGCATAGATGCATGCAAGTTTCTCTTTTATCTTTGTTTACAAGAGTAGGTATAAATCTTTGTTGTTGATGGAAGTAAACTAAAGCATGTTTGCGCATAATCAACTCCGCAGCACTGGACCGACTATCCAGCACTGAACTATATATCCAAAAGCAAAAGGTATTTAATTTAATAAAACACAAACGCAAGATATAACATCAAACTATAAAATCTTATCAAATGACAAAAATCAAAACCCACAAAACAAAATCTGGAACAAAAACATGAACAGGAATAATAATCTTAGTTATTATAAGAGAAAGAAAAGTATTACAAGAGGGAATTAAAAAATGAATTTACTTGAAATTTGTTCAACTTGGTGAGGAGTAAGCTTAGCAGAGAAGCCACTAGCTGCAGACTTATAACTGTACAACAAAGCATCCTTTGCAGCCTCTTCACTGCAATAATGATTACATCAATCAACTTGACTTTGTTACTCTAGAATTCATTCAAAGCTGAAGTAACAACTATTTGTAAACCAATTCTAACTTTTATAATTTTTTTATATACACACACAAAAAAACAAACACTTTTGATCTAAAAACCCGTTTTGCATGCAAGTGACTTATAATAAGTAAAATCAATTTTACAACAGATTCAATGAAAAAACATAAACAAAAACACTATGAATTAATATAAGGAGGTACCTGCCAAGAACCGCAGTGAGGGTTCGTATGTGGTAAGACTCAGGCTCCTCTTCCTGTGGCTTCTCGGTGTAGATGATGTGAACAGCAGGAGCGGAAGAAGATGAAGAATCGGTATCGATGGGTTTGGGTGTTGAATCAGACATGGCGATGATAATCAGAGCAAAGATGACAAAGAACGAGAATGGTCTCAACAACGAAATGTTCATGTCTGATTTTGTCTTCGTTTTTTCCTCTTTTATTTATTTATTTATTTACTTATTTGTTAAGAAACAATAATTAATTAATTAAATAAATTTCAAACTCACAACACAAGGCATATACTTTTTCGTAACTTACTTAACTTTGTTGCTTTGTTTTCTCTTGTTTGGTGTCGTATGTCGGTGCTTCTTCGTTATCTATATTCTATATGGCTGGTATGTACACGGGTCAAGTTTGATCAAAACCGTAACTCGACGTGAATCCCAATTTAGTTTTGGTAAGAGAATCATCAATTTTAACATTGACTTAGATTAGGTTTGACTCTCTATTTATAGGTTGTATTTGCTTGAGTTTGGTGCAAGAATCACAGATTTCATGCATATCAGTTGATGATTGATTATTTGAGAATAACTTTTAATCAACATATGTGTTACGACACCGGTTTTGTTTTAGTTGGATGTGTGTTTCTTGATTGCGTATATGGTTGTACATGAGTCGTTATAATCTAAATCGTGTAAGAAACCCCAATTTAGGTTTGGTAGGATCATCACCAACTTTAATATTGGATCGGATCAAATGTGTCAAACCGACATTTTCAGATTGGATTAGGTTGGATAGTAGGTTACACTTACCCAAATTCTTTTTTCATAAAAGAAAAATTGATTCTAAATAAATACCAAACATTTTTTCCTTAAAACATGGTGTAATGTATACATTTTTTTAAGGATAGTTACGTTGTTTTCTAACATACAATGAATGAATCAAAATATATATGAATGTGCGGTTATAATTCAGTCAATGCAGTAAAATATTACATTCAAAAAAATAAGATATAAGATAGCATTTTAAGGTTTGATACTGATTGAAATTCTCTCTTAATAGTTATTTTTCTCCAACAATCGTAACTACTTCATTGGAGCTTTTTTGGTTTCAGGTTCCGACGCAATTCTGGATTTTCACGTGTACTTCGTCAACTATGATTGTTCTATAGTGATTTGACAACTTCCCATTGTTCTCTGTTCTTGGATTCAATGATTTGTCCTTCGAATTTTATGGCTCCACTGGCCACTGTGGCGCTAGAACTCTCTCAATCAGCCAAAAAATGCTTTACTCAGGTCGTTTCGCACACTTGTGACATTCAATTGAGCCAGTTTCCTCCACGCACATTCAAAAGTGACTCTATGAGCATCAAAATCTCCCAAGGTGAATATGAATCAGGGATCAGAGAATGCAAACGAAGTTTACACGGTCGATTGACGCTGCAAAAAGGTGATCCATCTATCGCGACTCGTCATCTCCATAAGAAACTGTCGAATTTATTGGAAGAAATCAAGAATTGGAAGATTATTTCCCTAGGTAAGGGTTTTTTTGAGTTCAAATTTATTTCCGTCGAAGATATGCGTAGAGTTTGATCGCTTGGTTTGGTCAATCTCAAACCTAATTTATTGCAATTCTCAAGTTAGTCTAGGAATTTTGATCCCAAAATCAAAAGCAAACACACATGTGTGGGTCAGATGAATTGGTTTACCCCAAGATTAGTGGATGTCGAGATTGTTGTTTGAGATTGCTTCGGGCGTGGAAACACCCTTAGCCATTGATGTCGAGACTGTTGTTTGAGATTGCTTCAGGCGTGGGAACAAAATCAGCATTTGATCCAAAATCCTATTTTGGACAATAGAGACAAAAGGGTTGAGATTTCTAAAGGAAATCGTATTCCAGAGGCCCTCGAGAACTTGCAAGCTGCTCTTGAAAATCTTTGCCAGCACTTCTTCACATAATTTATTTAACACTGAATCTTTTATTTGACTGCTCATTGTTAGAAAGTTTTTTTTTTTTTGGTGGTGAGAAAGTGTAATACTTTTTTTTTTGGTTACAAGAAAGTGTAATACTTTAATGCAACAAGATATGCACAAACTCTTAATTTTAATATGTAAAAAGTAGAGGTAAAAAAAAAACACAACATCCATACGTATGCACACAGACCAAATCTTCAAATCTCCCATACTAGAACCCAACATCATGTCTTATACAAGGCCAGAAGTGTACTTCCAATCGAAGGTATTTTAAAAAAAAATAAAAATAATTACATGCAGAGTTTTTACGAGAGGTGAAAGCAGTAGCCAAATATTTTGATGGTACATGGCTACATGCGCGATTGAGAAAGTATAAGAGGTAAAAACACCATTAGAATAAGGATCACCTACGTGATTTGGGGCATTTTCCGACCAAGTTTTAGAACCAAAGCTGTTTGCAAGGAGGTATTCTTGCATGGTCACAAGACCAAATTAATAGTGTTTGAATACGCACATAAAAAGATGTTCCTTAAAATATTCAATCATTTTTTTTATCAATTTCCTCTTTACTATTAAAAAAATATTTCTTTATGTGTGTGTGACCAAACACTTTTTATTTGGTCATGTGACCATATTAGAATTTCTTAAGATTGTAAACTTCATAGTACAAAGGCCTCCTAGTCCTAATATTGAATAATAGAGACATTCTCAAACTGATTCACTAGAAATCTTTAATCCTGGTCAATATAGTCAATTACAGCTTTAGGGAGGATTGACAATTTAGTATAAATGTGAGCATACAAAAACTGATAGAGAGAAGTACAACACACTAACACAGTAGTTATACTAGCCAACTGTCATGACTTATATAGAACATTTATAACTGTCAGTGTTGTGATACTAAAATGGGCTTAAAGGATTGGTCCAAACCCAAAAATACAACGCAACAACAGCAATAGCTACACCAGTAACGACAGCACACACAGTAAGGCCGTAATCCTAAATCCTAATATATCAATACAAGATAATCAGAAACAGGTAGCAAACAAATTACTTAGAACAGATGTAAACAAGAAAAGAACGACAGGTTAAACTTCCTATCATGATATCCACAAGCTGTACGTGGGTTGCAGTTGGATGCATTTATTATCATGATGTCCACAAGGTGTGCATGGTATGCAGTTGGGCCATGTCAGTACCCTTCAGGGACATCTTGTACAATTCCTTGATCTTTTGACTATCACCAAATTTGCTCGACGTTGAAGATGGTTGGCAGAGAGATTTATTTGCACTCGACGAAAGCACTGTGGCCAACATTTTCTTCAAAAGCCCCTGCAACTGACTCCAATAACTTAGAACAGATGTAAACAAGAAAAGAACGACAGGTTAAACTTCCTATCATGATATCCACAAGCTGTACGTGGGTTGCAGTTGGATGCATTTATTATCATGATGTCCACAAGGTGTGCATGGTATGCAGTTGGGCCATGTCAGTACCCTTCAGGGACATCTTGTACAATTCCTTGATCTTTTGACTATCACCAAATTTGCTCGACGTTGAAGATGGTTGGCAGAGAGATTTATTTGCACTCGACGAAAGCACTGTGGCCAACATTTTCTTCAAAAGCCCCTGCAACTGACTCCAATATTTTGCATGAAGGTCAGGATAGCTAGTACTGAAAGTGTCCGCATTTCTATCTGAAACATGGCGTCCTTCAAGCATATGAGCCAAAGCTGACTCCAGCATCTGAAACAAAATTTAGGAAGTAACCAATAAATACAGAAATATACACTGAAAGTCTGGAACCGATTGATAGACGCCATGATCTATCAAATACCAAAATTTCCAATAAATAATAGTTTAGAACTCCATACAATTTTTTTGGGTTTAGGGCAATTAATTGATTCCAAAAAATGTAAGTCAGCAAATTAAAAGAAATTTCATCATTTTATTCTCATCCTCACTCCTTTGACACACTCCTTCGATTCCAAAAATTGATTCCAAATAATATATCAAAGGAGATAATTGAAGTCCAGCTCTTCAAAAAAAACATGCAGTTCATATCTAACTGAACATTTCAACCCCACTCCTTTGACCCGTACTAACAAGATTTCAATTAGGATAAAACAGAAGCTGGAAATAAAGAAGCAAATTTGAAGAATTCTATCATCTTTTCGTTGCTAGGGATTGGACAAGTTAATTTTGCAATGGCGTTGAAAACAGATCAAGTTACCATGTCTACTATGCTACTATTCATGGATGAAAAACTACGGGTTACATCATCTAAAAAAAATAAACAAAAAAATAATGAACCGCTAATCCAAATCAAATTACTATGTGAAAGAAGTGCAAGAAAATACCACGTTGGAGTGTAAATGGCTTGAAACGCTAAATGAAAGAGCTGATCTCTCCATCAGAATAGTTAAATACATGTTAGAATGTGTTTTGGGGCCATAGAAGTCCATGGCTTTTTGCCAGTTCCTCTCTGCAAGAGATGCATACTGCTTGATTCGTTGCACCATGCTGTTTTCACCTTTTGCCAATGCACTTCTCTTACTGCTGGAATTCATAAATTTCAAACAACAGTCTCTCTGATAACAAGCCAACTGGAAGTAAGCATATGCAGCCTCCTGTTTGCGTAGCTCCCCCAGGGACTCATACACGGATAATGCTTCCCTAATGGCCTCATTAGCTGAAATTTCATGCTTTCTTAGATCTTTTTTAGCTTTTCTGCCATGGGAATTGGTATGAGTTAAATGAGTCTTTTCCAATGATACATTTTCATAAACTTCAGCTGTAGTATTTTCTCTTGCCAAAAGCATGCCGAGCCGCAGATAAGTATGAGCAAACTGTGTATGCACCTCGTTCCTTAAGCCGTTTGTGCCAGTATCAGCATCGTCTTTAATGGCATTTAGTTCTAACCTAGCTGCCCCGTAATATCTAAGGGATTCTTTATATTCCAGTTTTGCAGTTTCCAATGCATGATTGTACGCAATTTGGAAGATATTGTGTTGTTTAAGATTATCCATTTTAGATATCATCTCCTCAGCAAGTGCCCGTTTGCCATGTCCCAAATTACAGTTTATCAATATTATGTTGGTGTGATCTGAAACTTCTCTGAATGCATCTATAGCATCACTAAATGCCAGTTCAGCTTTATGCAGTTCTTTATTTTCAATTCTGATTCGCCCCAATTCATTGCAAACCCACCCTTTCTTTTTAATCACGGATTGTAACTCCAACAAACCAGATGGAAGTTTAAACAATGCTTTTCTAGCTTCTTCATAGCATTTCAAAGAAGCTAATAGATTGTGCTCTGTATCTCCAACTAGAGGTTCAGCTAGGTACTCAAATATCCCACCGATTTTCGCTTTACCTGTTTCCCTAGAATTAAACTCAGTTTGAGAGACAACACTAGAACATGATTTGTCCATCTCTGAAGATCCCTCAACATTTGTAGACTTCATAGCAGCTGAGGATTCAACTTCAGTCCTATTATTTTCAAGAGTTTCTGTCAGGTCTCCACCATAATTACTGTGCTCAAAATCTTCAGCGTCAGAATCTTTTCTACTCTCCTTGTTTTGAACGAACTCGTCTCCTGAGTCTCTTGCAGGCAAGTGATTGGCAGTTTTAGAAGACAGTCGTTTACTATGCTTTCTACCATAAGTCATGGTCACCTCTACACTACTACTACTTGCACTGTTCCCACTACTAGCTCTGTCACTCTGGCAACTGCAATTTAACAAGGAACATGAACTGCAGTTCTGATTCAACTGCACCAGCTTCTTCTTCAATCTTTTTACTTCCTTCACAACCTCAGATGACATTCTCAGTTCTCTGGTAGCAGGTTTTGTCATATCTTCCGTTGAGATTTTTTTACCCTTTATCCTGTGGAACTCAATTTTAACATCTCCAACTAATGCCCATGCTTTGGCCCAGAAAAGGTAAGTAGAAGACTTCCTTTCAATGTATGTCTCATCATCTTTATCATCCAGCCATGTCATATTTTCATTCATATCGATGTGTTTTCTCTGTAAAGATGAGTAACTAGCCATTGAAGAAATAAACTTCGTGTCTTCAAGATGTGAAGGCATTGATCCATAAACAGAACATGACAACTGTATAACCTTCAATGCTTGATAAAGTTGGCCATCCTCTTTATATGCTTCTGCTAGTGCCAAATAAGATTCTCCAAGCAAAAGAACAAGCTTCCACAACTTATGATCCAACTTGGACGTTGGAAGCCATTCTCGAATGTCACAAACTTCAATACAATCAGAATCCCCACAAGCACATACTGAAACATTAAAAGGTGGCGATGGACTGTCATGATTATTATTGAGTTGATCCATCATCTCTGGTTCAGAGCTCTGAATCTGCCTCATCCATCTCAAAGACTTGATGGCTTGGGAAACATGATGTACAGCAGCTAACTTGGATGAGATTGGATCAGCAACAGTCTGAACCACAGGTGGGGAAACTGGACATACTTCATGTACTGAAGACCTAACATCAGAAGACAAACATGGTTCAACCCCTCGTTGGTTGCTCAATTCTGTGTTGCCGACTGGTATTAGCTCCCCAGAAGCAGGATTGTGAGCTTCAGAAACCATCTTTGCAGGACCTTCTGATTCCAAGTGTTCAGTTATCTTCACATGTTCACCGGATTTGCCATCAGCATGCACATCAAACATTTCATGGGCAACTAGTTCAGAATTACTGTTTTCACCATCCAAAGATGATTCCTTGGCTTCAGTAACAGATAGTTCACATTCTACAGCTAGAGACTCTGAAGTTAATTTCAACTCATCGTCATAATTTAAAATCAGCCTCGCAAATTGTTCATGAGCAATTGCACGTACCGCCTGTTTACCAAAATATTTATCAGAAATGCAGCCATCTCAATAGAGAATGATTGGAAGTACCACATAAACAGAGCCAGGTAAGACATCAATCATGTTATTCCTAAAACTTACCAGATGGTCAGAGTCATCTAGGAACTCCAAACACTGTCTAAAGAACCTCACACACCTAGCCCTATTTTTAGCAGCCTGTAGCAAAAGAAATAATAATTAGTCGCTGGCTGTTATAAACCATTCAAAGCTGAATCAACCCAAAAATAGGTCCAATTCTTCCTCACCATTGAGAGTGAAAGCCTGTGAGCAATTCGATAGAGAAGAATTCCCAGGGAATATACTGCATCACTTCTACCACTACTGATTAGCGACGGCATGGAACTTGAAGCATCATCACTACTGTTGGATGAGTGGTTTTTCGGAATAACAGAAAGATCAAAAAGTTGTATATCATCTTCACCAGCACCTTTATAAAGCTGAAAAATTCAAAGCCATGCTTCGTAGCGTTACTAAGGGCAACAAATTTGTTAAAAAAATTAACATAACAAACCTAAAAGCATCAAATGTTTTAAATGTATTAAGAATAAAAAATAGTACCCAATAAGCTCCCGGATCCTGCTTGCAATTATCCTGAAGAAACCTCAAAACAGACAGACCATTTTGTTGGACAACATACGGATGAAACGCAGGGGTTCCATCCTCTGATATCCCTTTAAGGAGAAAAATGTCATCAGTTTTTAAAAGCTCATATCCCTGAACAACACCATTGTGATGATAACATATGGCCAACTCCGGTACACTTGCCATAACATTGTCAAGCCAAGCATCAAGCCAAGTTAAAGGAGTGACCTATCAAAATAGGGAAAACAAATATTGGCAATTTGCCAGACATAAAACAAGGAGATGATTTTAGAGGAATGATCCTTACCTGTCGTGTGACATCCCATAAATGCAAGCTCACAGCAACATACTTCTCATTACTGAATAAAAGTAGGTCACTTCCCAGGAGCATGCGGAAATTATGAAACTGCCAGAATAAAACCCTCAGAAAGCTATCGTTACCAACGTTTCTCTGTTTTTCAGACTCTTTCATTGATGATCTGGGTTTTTCACCGACTTGTGACACCTTATTGACTGGAGCATGGCTCTTACTTCTCCTACTCTTCTTGCTTCCCCAAAATAAGCTGTCTTGTCCGACCTGTGAGTAGTCAGAATGGCAATTGTATCCTTCAGATTGTACAACATCATCATTCTGTACCACAATATGGGGTGTGTTTCCAGGAAAAACAGAAGAATTTGATTGATCTTCTGATGGAACATGATGAGTTGGTGGACAATCACAGGCCTCCATTCTTACTGAATGCATAGCAAAATTCAAAAATAAAGATTGATCTGCACATTTTGATTGATTATTATGTCTCCTAATCAACTTTTCACCCTCTTCAATATCTGGCCTACAGTTCACAAATGCATGATTATGAACATTAAAGTTCACAAAAAACAGAAAAGAAAGGAAGCTAGTCGAATAGTGCACTGCAAAAATTATAGAGTATTCAATCTAACAAATGTCCATAACCAAACGCAATAACCTTAAATAAAAAATAAAAAAGTTGAAGAGGTAATTAATTTCTAAATGACTGATCAGCTCTGCAGTGTCATACATTACATTCTAGATTGCGGGATCAAACATGATGCATTAAAACCAGAATATGATTCTATTGAGTTGTCTATAAATTTTCTTTCTTGTTGAAACATATACGCCTATTTTCTGTAACTATTAGTAATTTCTTCTTAATCAGAAAGTGGTACAAAATTTCGCAATGCTTTTAAAAAAATTAAAATAGATTGTTCGAGTTTCTGAAGTGAAAAACTTATCAGGTAGCAGAAGGATAATTGCAAACAGCAAATATAAGAAAAAGCATTAAATAGTGGAAGTGAGAAACGGAAACAGTAAAAGAAATACCCGGTATTCAAAACAAGAGTATCACCAATGCGATGAACAGCAATTGATAGTCGAGCCTTGGAATATGGCATTTTAAATATCTGCTTCAAAATGTCTGCTGGAGCAATTATGTCAATCTCATCGCCATAGTCGACAAAACCAGACACTGCAAGGGCCTCGCATTTTCTAGCAAAATTTGACGCAACAGCAGTGCTTTCCCATGGGAAATCTGTCACCGAAACGATGTCAAAACAACAGAAAAATCAGTGATAGCGAAAAGTATAAAACTCTGGTATGGAGAACTGGATGCCACTAGATATCTTTCAGTATTTCACCGCTCCTCTTCTTTCGATATCAACCAATGATGATGGAATTATAGATAATAGATTATATAGACTCATGTACATAGATGCCAACCAATAAATACTAACCTAGAACTACAAGAAATAAATCAACTTAATAACAGAAACGAAACCAAAAAAGTCTGTGCAGATAAATATGTACTTCGAAAGGTTCTAATCATAGTTATGTACTTGTGATTAAAACTTCTAATCACAAGTGCACAACACCCCCCTCAAGTTTATGAGTGGGTATCAATCAATCCCGTGTTGGCAATAAGATCTTGAAAACATTTGTCAGTAGTTGCCTAGTTAAACACTATAAATCTAACCCACTGACTCCTAAAGGAACATGTTATGTTGTTACAGGGCATTTTTCATTTTTGATATTGAAGTAAATGTTTCCTTCCTTGCAAAGAATTCCATATGTCTAGGTATATATATGATTTACAATCAGCATTCCATCGATAATCCAACATGTAATCAAACCGATTTATTAAATTATGTTATACAAGCATGGAAACAAGGAAACGGAAACTTGAAGAATGAAAAGATTTATACCCATTCCGACAAGAATATAATCTAAAAATATACAATTGAAGTGTTTTCAAACTTGTGATCCAGTAACCAATCAATTGGACTCAAAGTGGTTAATGAGGTTCACCAAAGACGAATTGTTCGAGTTCGATTTTGATGGAACAGTTATTGGCCAGACTTTACTTATTGATTACCCGGGAGGGGTTAGCACAAAAAATAACATGTGATCCAGCAGCTCATAGGGTTACATTACATATTCCTAAAAGTTGGTTCCTTCTATAATACAAGAAACTGTAAAGAAAGAAACAAGATTGAAGAAAAAGAATTACCTCCTCCGGGAGTTGTGTTGGAGTGAACAGCAGCACCAACAGGAAGAAGCGGTGGAGTATTGAGGTCAGTTTGAGTAGGCAGCATCCGGTAGCGATAACGGGGAGCATTCACTGTTTGCGGGGTTGGAAGAAGAGCGGAATGAAAAGAGTTATCGGTGGGAACGGGGATTGAGCCGCATAGGAAACCAACGGGTTTCGGAGTCGCGATTTCTAATGTACCCACGCAAAGAAGCTCGCCGCCGGAATTTTCAGAGTTCGACGACGATGATGATGACTTCGCCATCGGAACTTACAGTGACCAAACCACAACACAACCAAAAAATGGAAGATATGACTATTTTAACAACTTACTTACTCATGACTCGTAATCTTTCTGGACCTTTCTAGAAACCAAATTAGGCTGCTCCAGTCACATTTATAACCAAATAAGTATTTGTTAGATTCATAAAAAATAAAAAATAAGTATTTGTTAGAATCATTCGATACTTAATGTATTTGGTCTATATATAGACCAAATGCATTAAATGTTAAATGAACTTAAAAACACTTTTTTACTTATAAATGTGATCGGGTGTACTATTGTGATTCATTAAGAAAACCTTTCTTGATATAATTCTCTTGTGTGATGTAAAATGTGAATTTACATGTGATACCAATTCTCCTTCTTTTTTACTTTTCCATTCATAACCAACATTCTTGTTAATAATTTTTTTTCTTAAATAAATTTATCTCATTTATTGGTGACTACTGTGACTTCTGAGGTGAAAGTCCATCACCGATGAACTATGTAAAATATCGTTAGATCAAATCAATGTTCTAGATTGTGGAAAATAAAAATTTTAACAAGAGAGCATATATACATGTTCACAAACAATACCACCTCTGTCTCTTCCCAACTATGTAACCGCTCTTTCAAATGGTGATATCTCGGTAGTTTCATATTTTACACCATGGTTTGGTTATTCAAATTTAATGTTAAATCGATCATACCATGACACTAATAGGTATGAAAGGGAATAATACATATCACATAAGGAATTGAATTTTTTAGACTTAGAAATTGAAAGAACCCGTGTCAATCAAATTTTAGTGTTCAATACTTAGAAATTGAAACACATGTGTCAAATCTCACTTTTAGTACTCAACCTTCGACTAAAACACAAGCAAACGAAGAAGAAAAAAAGCAAAAAGTGAATGAGTGAAACTGTTGATGGTGATAGTGGCATTGTGGTGCAGTAGAAATATGAACTCCTCTATCTTTGTCAACCAGAATATAAGTTTGGGGCGAGGGAGATGAAGTTGGTCGCATATATACGAGGAAGAAAATGTAGGCATTATTGTGTGCAAACATGTATAAATGCTCTCTTTTTTATTTCAAACAATTTTATTTCAAATAAATCTAGAACTCTTTTTTTTTTCTAAAGAAAATAAATCTAGAACTCTTGATAAGATCTAATGGTATATTTTTATGGTTCATCGCTCAGGGACTTAATTGATCATTCACCTTAGATTCCATCCATTTTATTACATGAAAAAATTCTTATAATAATAAATTGTATTCAATTTTTCATTTACATATTTTAAAATATCTCTCTCTTTTTTTTAAGTTATGTATGTATTTAAACATTCTTTCCTACAAAGAAGAATTGTATTCATTTTTTTCCTTTATTTTTTTTATGTTCATTTTTTTCCTTTACATATTTTAATATGAACTCGCTTTATTATGCTTTTATGTACGCAAAAATTTAAAGTGTCTATTTATATATTGATTTGAACAAGATCAAGAAGGATGACCTCGAAGTAGAGGGTGAATTGTCTCCAATGTTGTGAAGAGAGGGTTGTACGTATAAACACTTTGTCAGTAAGAGATAATGGAAATAAGATGTATTACATTGATGTTTTTCTTTTTTTAAATCTTTCTATGAGACGAAGGGACCTTTTATAGTTGATTCTCCTAATTTTAAATGTGTTGTTATCTCTAGGTCTGTGACATAAAAGCATAATAAAACGAGTTTAAAAATTTTAAAAAATTTCCATGCATAAAACTATGTTTCACTCACTTTGAACTTTTAATTCGAATCAAAGTTGGATTGAATCGATACAAATTAATTTCGGTTTAGATCCTTTTTATTATATGGTGTTTTCCTCTATCTAGGTATCATCTCATGCATAAAAAGTTTGAAAATGTTTCCATGCATAAAATGTTTCCTCTATCACTTTTAATTCGAATCAAACTTAAATTGAATTCATTCAAACTAATTTTAAGTTTTGATCCTTTTATTATGTGGTGTTTTGAATCAAATCAAACTTGACTTGAATTGAATCATGAATCGAATCGTACTTGGATTGAATTGATTCAAATTGCTTCAAATTTTGTTCTCCAGTGTTTTGATTCAAATCTGTCCATGAATTGAATCATGAATTTAATTAGAATTATACATTCTTCATCAAAATTCAAATCATTCTTCGTCAAATCAATTCATGACCCAAAAATTTCAAGGTTTTATTTTTAATGAATGACTTAAATCAAGGCTTTCTTAAATCAAATCTTTAACACATTTTTCCTTTGGTTTATGCAGAAATCTATGTTCAAACTTACTAAGTGTAAATACAACACTACCCATTTTCTCTCATCATCGAAACATTCGTTTCTCTCTCTCTCTCTCTCTCTCTCTTTGGGATTGTTTAGAAAACACTTTCTTTAGCATACATTGAGTTTGATTCTTATTAAATGGATGCATTAGGCTTTGTAATGAGTGTGTTCATTAACGAACTTAAATGAGGGTTAAAACTCTGAATAAAAAAAATATAGTACTTTCTCCTTAAGAATTTCGGAAATTTTCTTGAAGGCGCAAATACGAAATGATGTACGACGGCTTAAAAAATAATAAGAAGAAGCCCCCCCACCTCACACACACAGACAGAAAACTGCCACGTCATCATGACTGATAGAGAAACTGACAAAGGGGGGTAAATTGATCAGCTTTGACAAGGAGTGATACTCACTGTCACTATAATCCTTGACTCAAACTAAAATCCAAATAAATCAGCCTTCATTTTGTTAGTCACTTGAATCCCTGACGTCAATTAAGATCGTTAACTCTGTCAAAAATCTTGAAGTGTCTACTGTGAATCACTCATCAATGAATAATTATTGAACCCATTTCAAATTTGAAATGAATGTTTAAATTAATCCTTTTCCTTTTTGCATTTCTTCTTTGTGAGTGATTGAATAATACTCTTTTTAAAAAACTTAAATATTGGGACTCAATAACATATTAATTAAAAAAATAAGGCAAAATTACACTTTTAGTCCCATAACTTAATTTTAAGTAACGGTTAGTCCTTTATCTTTTTTCATTTCAATTTGGTCCTTTTTGTCCATTTTCATATACATTTTTAAGCTTAAAATTCATAATTTTATTTTTCTTATGGTCTTTCAGTCTTCAAATCTATGATGCTCGTCTACGATTGCATAAGAATATTAGATTTAAAACTTGAAAATGTATATGAAAATGGACAAAAAGGACCAAATTGAAATGAAAAAATGATAAAGGACCAAATTGTTACCTGAAATTAAGTTAAGGGATTAAAAGTGTAATTTTGCCAAAAAATAAAATTAAAATTCATTTTTCTACAAATATTTTAGAGGAGTTGTTTTTTTTATCCTTTGCAAACGTTGTTAATTTTTTTTATCCATTGTTAGTTTTTTTTTCTTTTTTAAATCCATCAAAACATTAACGAAGATGGTGAAGATAAGTTTTTTTTCTTTCTATGTTTATAATTGAAACATTTAATGTGAACAATTGGGTTGTTTCTTTGATACGAAGAGAACAAGATACATCAACTTTTCCTTAAAAAAATAATAAAAATACATCAATTTTTGATTGAGGTGAATTTTTTTTTACCAACGAAATAAACCGATTGAGGTAACATTAGAAAGTCAATTGACTATGAGATTGAAAAGAGTAGGGCTCTGTTTGTTTAAGTTTTTTTTTTCAAAAAAATCTATTTTTTTCCTTAAGAAAATCACTTTTTTCATTTTGAAGTGTTTGTTTAGGATTTTTAGAAAAATGATTTTATCAAAAAAATCTATTTTGATCATAAAATGAAAAGTTATTAGGATTAACTTTTCTCAAAATCTACTTTTTCAACAATAAGGAGATACCACATGTACAAATTAAAACTCTTTTTTTTTTAAATGGATTTTTATGAGTAGTAGGCAAACGAAAATAACTTTAGATTTTTTTAAAAAATCTTTAAAAAAAATCTCCACATTCTTTTAACAAAAAAAATCTATTTTTTTAAAGATGAAACAAATGCACCCTAGATTTATTTGAGTGAGAGAGCATTATGACCGAGTAACAAGACCAAAATGGTGGTGAGCGAGTAGTTAAGTTAAAAGAGGAAAGTTGGGAGTTAGGTTTGCGAAAGAGGAAAGTTGTTTGAGCGAGCTGAGATAGGAAATGTACGGCGGTGGTGAGCGTGAATGCGAATCTGAGATGATTATGAAGAACGACGAAGATGAAGAAGACGAAGAAGGTTCTTCTTCTTCTTTCAAGAGCTGGGCAAAGCAAACAGAAGAGAGCTATCAATTGCAGCTCGCACTTGCTCTTCGCATTTCATCTCACTCTGCTTCTTCCGCTCAATCTAATCGCTTCTTGGATTTGGAACCTACCTCCTCTCCTTCTCCTTCTTCTTCTTCTTCCGATTCCCCACAATCACTTTCACATCGTTTTTGGGTATATATTCTCTCTTTCAAACGCATTTCATTATATTTGATTTGATTTTCCTATCATCGCCTAAACATTCTCGATATTACTTTTGATAAACAACTTAATTAAGTGTTTATATTATCCTATAAGTGCTTATGTTATGTATAAGCTAGCTTGAATAGTCTTCAGGAAATAAGCTGAAACCAGCTTATGGACTCATCATAAACTATTTCCATAAGCTATCCGAATAGTATCTCAATAGGCTCAAATAAGTCAATCCATACAGGTCCTAAAATTTCTTACAAGTACAAGAGTTTTACAAGATACACACCACGTACTGGTTGTGCTCACTTAACAACTAGCTGACTCTGACACAGTTCACTTCACTTTTGATGAGTAATTTTTAAATTTACTTCATACCTGATCGTGTAAATCAGCTTTGGAATCATCCATGTACCTTTTAATTGAATATTTAGTCGATGGATCTATGAATTGTCATATATACAAGTTATGTTCATTAATCTTTCCTGAACTGGAATTATATCAGGTGTTCATTAATCTTTCCTGACCAGGTAAATGGTTGTTTGCAATACTCTGACAAAATTCTAGACGGATTTTACCTAATCCATGGGATGGATGCATATACATGGACTATAAGTACCGATATGCAGAATGTTGGTATGATTCCATCGTTTGAATCACTAATGTCGGTTAAACCGTGTGATAACTCGTCAGTTGTAGTGGTTGCTATCGACAAATCTAGAGACCCTGCCTTGAGAGAACCGCAAAGCGGGGTGTTAAATCTTTCAAGTAACTGGATTACCATCAAAGATGCAACTGATCAGCTTGCAAATCTTGTTTGTAGTAGGATGGGGTGAGTTCACCTCTCCATTTTTTCAAAAAAGAAAAACTAACATTAGTATTCACATCTTTTTAACAAGCTTTTATTCTTTTCAATAGGGGAGGATCTTCCGACGAGGAAAATTTATGTGCGCGCTGGAAGGAATGCTCTGATATTCTTAAAAGCTGTCTACAGTGTATCATTCTTCCAATTGGAAGCTTACCCGTTGGCCTTTGTGTCCATCGAGCATTGCTCTTTAAAGTAATATTCATTATCTGATTCGTTATTTTTGACACATTTTCTGGTCAGAACATTTTTTTAATTCAATATCGCTGAGATGTGCTTTTGCAAAAAAAAAACGTGTCACTGAGATGATTGCCATTTATCTTCTAGTTCCGTATTTTATTGTCTTCATTTCTTAATGATGGATACACCTTGGAGTTTCGAACTGTGAGTTTATTTTTTAGCATGCTGCTGAAGTTTTTGTAAGAGCTCCCATGTGAATATCCTATGATAATTTTAATTGCAGGTGTTAGCGGATTTAATCAACCTACCGTGTCGAATCGCTAAGGGATGCAAGTATTGTAAAAAGGACATGGGTGCTTCTTGTATAGTGCAATTTGGTTCTGACAGGTCAGTTTCATTTGTTAATTATTGAAATTCGAATATGAATATTTGTGAATTATTTGCGACTTTGTGTGTGGGTGGGTGGGGTGGGGGGATATTTCTAACATAATGTTGAGTTTTCTTCAGAAAGCTAAATAATGCTGATATTATAATTTTTAAATTGTTGTAGTTTTATTAAGTTTGACACATTCATATAAAACTGGCCACATTATACCGGAGTTTAATGGACTGGTCACACTGTGAAGCTGTGGGAGTGAGTAATGGAACAGAGATTAATGCAAGTAACCCACACCAATAAAATCATCAATTTGGTTTTGCCAGACAGACCTGCCATGGAAGTTACACGCTTGCTAGGAGACCCACTATGAGATGCACACATGGTTTTTAATGATTTGAAATAGGCATATGTTAGGGTACCTAGAGATATTTTTGGCAAGGATTTAGACAAACAAGATGTTTGCATTGCTTGCTTCAAATATATGTATGAAGAGGCCAAAACTAGTGTAAGAACGCCAAATATAATAAATACAAAAGATACTCTAATAATTGTGGGTGTGCACGAAAGGGTCAACTTCGACTTGTATTTTTTTAACTAGGTTCTGGACGTACTCACCAAAATGAGCCAAGAATTGGTGCTACTGTCCATGCTTAGCTTAGCTGGAGACTTGAAAGAGGGGATATATGAAACGTTAGAGATATGGTGACAGGCCTTTGAAACATACGGTGCCTAAGCATAAATAGAACAGAGTAAATGGAATAGAAGATTTTTAGGAACCCAGTAACTGGATGGAATATAAAGAACAATTTAATTAAGAAAATAAGAAAGAACAGGAGAGAATCTGTCATCCATGGGTTTCCCTTTCACAATTTATACATGATAATCCTAATTAATATTCCTAGTTAGCTCCTCATTAGCCTATATAGTTACTAACTCATAGTATCAAATATCCTAACAAACTCTTATTATCTTATCTCCTAACAAAGACGGTGGAATTTCATCTTTAGTGGTATTGACTTGTATGTAGAAGACTTGTAGTTGGAGAAAGACGCAGAAGCTTTAACCATAGTCTTGTAATAGTTTTGGCTAAAGGTCTAATGTATTATTGCCATTTTTAAATGGGGGATAGCACTTGTCTACAAGATAGGTGACAGAAAGTTGTGTTTATGAATATTTATGAGGGATTGCAAGCTAATATTGACAGTATTGTCAGTTTGCAATGGTACTTTGTCTTCGGCTTGTTTCAAATATTTAGGAGAACTGGAGACAACTCTTCATCAACCATCAATGTTTTCAATTGTTCATTTCTTATATTACATGTAATATGTCTGCAACATGGCTTGATTATCATATTTAAAAACAAATTTCAATTAAAGTAAGAATATGATAGTATTAGGAATTTACATTGATGTACTTTGGAGTAATAATCTCAACTGAGTTAGGGGATTAGTACTGAATCACACACTTGCAAACGTAAATAACAATACACAGATCGGAGACATGATAGACTCGGTTTCGCCAAGAGATTCAAGAGCCTTGGTCTCCCCTGCCCAAACAACGACTCTCTAATTTCAGGATAACTTAGTCTTGTCTTTTATTTATTCCTAGCACAAACTGAATTACACGTAAACATATAAACTGCCACAAATAAACGTAAAACAGCCACAAGTAACTGCATACAAATAACATACTGACATGATTAGTTTTGGCCTCTCCTCCATATTATAATCTTTAGTAAGAGGTCTAACTGAAGTGAATACATGTACACCTTTCCAGGGAGTATATGATTGATTTAGTAGGAAGGCCCGGGGATACATGCCAACCTGATTCTTCAGTGAATTCTGCATCTTCGATGTTGATCCCTTCACCATTATGTCATCCAAGGTTCAAGCCAGTTGAAACAGCTGAATATACAAAGACAATGGCCCAATTGTATTTCTTGGACAATCAAGCACTGCATCTTGTATTTGATACCATGTCAGGTTGTTTCCTTTGCCCTTCTGGATGCCTTTTTTAAATAAAATAATTATCGGGTGCAATTAGAGTATTAAGAGAAGGGAGCTACCTTTTTATTTGCCTTTATACTGAAAATAACTATCTCTTTTTTTCCCCTTGTCTTAGTCTTCATCACCTGGGCTTTTATAGTTATATCTCCAAACTTTCAAATATTGACTTCTGTAGTAAATCTTTGGTTTTCAATGAAATGTTAGAAGTTACCATGTACACAAAAACGGAAAACCACATGTTATATTACTTTGTTTGGAATATTATTGTGTTATTTACAACTTCTGGTCCTAATCACAAGAGCTTTCTTTGGTCTCATTTATAAGAAAAAATTACAACTTTAGCATGTATTTATTGCTTAAATGACTTTTTTATCCTCATTTAAGATGTTGTCTTTTTAATATTAGTGGGTGTACTTAATGTCTCTCAATTTTCCATGAAGGTATGTTTGGAAAAACAATAAAAAATTTACAATAATAAATAAGTTTATTGATTTTGGTTTTTCTTAGTAACTGGGACCAGCGGCAGTATTATAATGTTAGAAGTGTTATTGAGTTTGACTTGCATTAGTTGTACTTGGGTTACTTCTTCATATGTCAATGTAACACTTATTCAGTCTAATTATTTAACTATATTCTGTTAAACTTAGAGAAAATAGGGTCAAAGCTATATCCCTTTTGCTGGAATGTTTTCATATATATAGTGCTGATACAATCTGTAATTGTTATCTACAGCTAGGCCATTGACTAAATACATAATTACACAATTATAACTGTACAATAATGTAGAATATGCTGGTTTGACTTGCAATAAAGTCTGTGCAAATCTGCTGGTTTAATGACCAACAAA